>VTLG01006399.1_pt1 | contig 15666 bp, 10 predicted proteins | sample 4694571 | NCBI WGS metagenome assembly VTLG01 (sample SAMN12604809, study PRJNA352737) | marine metagenome | biome: ENVO:00000447; feature: ENVO:00000209|ENVO:00000569|ENVO:01000036; material: ENVO:00002151; isolation source: viral sequences binned using virsorter ...
ACTTGAAAACTATCTGTTTCACGTTCCAACAAACCAAGAGCAGTTGCATATTCTAGTTTACCTATTCTAGCTTCTAGATTACCAATGTCTCGCATTGTAAAACGTCTGTTATATTCGTATTCTACTTTTACATCTCTATCCGGCGTATATGTATAGGGCCCGACTCTTAGACGAGCAATGAGCATATTGATATTTTCCATCGCTGGATAAACAGGATCTTCATCTGCTATGCCTGGAACATGAAGAAAGTTACCTAAAGAATCTAGATAAAGTAAATCTAGTCGAGGCAAATAGAAATCAAAGTCACACGTTATATTAGCATCTGGCACAACAATGTTGCCTGCCGATGCACCAGTCCCCTCAAAGTTTTTATTAGCAAAAGCAAACGGGTTTGACGATGGCGATGTTTGATTCTGTACACCAGGACGAAAATCTAATGAGTCTCGTAATTCATATTGCCCTATTGGAGCCTTAGATTGCGGATCTACTTTAGATGATAGATACTGTGGAATCTCTGTGTAGTCTATTTGACCGGTATAAGAATCTACTGAAAAGTAATCACCAGTACCATGTGCAAAATAATCATAGACAAACATTAATTGTCCTGCAGGAACTACTGTATCTGGTTTTCTTACGGCACGACCCAAGTCATAGAATGAATCTCGTTGGCCAGTGTCCAGTAAAAAGTTAGCAGTCACATCTCTATCGCCTGGAGCTGTTGCTGATATAGTAGCAGTATTACTTGAAGTAGCACCAGAAATAGTATCATTCGTTGTAAAGGTTCCTGTAAGAACTACATACTCAATTGTAGTTGAGGGACTGTTTACAATAACTCTACCAGTGGCACCTGAGACACTACCTGTAATTACTTCTCCAATTGTAAATGTACCTGTAGAATTAGCAATAGACATTGTTGGTGTAACTGGAGCTGTTCCAATAGCTGCCGACTCATACACAGCGTGTAATTTATAAACGTCTGCATATTGTAAAGAAATATTTGTATCGTCTACTCGAGCACCATAAACATTTGAACTACTACCAGTGCTTATATTAGAATCAATCGCCAATTTTGTCATGTTATTGGCTGTTTTAGTTTTCTGTGCCTTTGTAGCTACCGTAATTGAAGCCATCAAAGTAACAGCAGCAGATGTACCTAAAAGGGTAGCATCTGTAATAGTAATCGTTTGAGTTCCTGTACCTGTTACACTAGTAGTACCAGCCTTTGTAGATGATATATCTAGAATACCACCATTGGCTATACTACCACTACCAGTTGCAGTTACAGTTAGTGTATAATCTCTACCTAGGCTCGCCGAATAAAATGTCTCACCAGCATTGGCTGTAAATGATACAGCACTAGATGCGTTTGTAGTACCAGTAAACTGTTTTCTAAATGTGTATGATGTGTCTGAAACACCTCCAGCGAGAAGTGTTTTTACATCATTTTTAGGCATCTTATAAATGAGTACTGTTTCTTCTTCTTCAGCTATCTTACCACGCAAACGATTACCCTTAACAGATGTTTTAGCATTAGTAGTACTAGAAGGATTACCACCTCCACCTGTTTGAGCAACCACTAAAGCCAAGTCATTAGTAATACTATTGACTCTAAATGTTTCTAATGCGTTTGCAGCACCTGTTGGTACTTGAATTAAATCATTAACCTGAAGTTCAGTCGTAAATTTAGTATTCGTTCCATTAATAGTTGTACCAGAAGCAGTTGTGGTGATTTCACCAGACAACGTAATACTTTGGTCTAATACTATATTAGCAGTATAGTCAATAGGTGAAGTGTCTTGATAAACAGATTTTACATCTCTACCAAAATCAAAATTTGTAATTGCTGTAGACGCTGCAAGAATTGCTGCATCTTGAGTATTCGTTGGCGCAGCTACACTACTAGTTATAATTTCACCAGTTTGGAAAGAACCAACCACTTGCATTAAACGTACTGAGGCAGCGCCCGAAATTGCTGTAACCACAACACCCGTTGCACCTGATGTTGAACCAGTGAGTACAGCATTAACACTATAGGTACTACTCTTATCCAAATCTAGTTGAGTAAACATCGTAATATCAAACAAGTAATGATGATATTCGGCCGTTGCAGCTCCTACTGTTCCTGATTTATATTCAAACGCTCTAGAACGAGCAGCTCCTATATACTCTCCATTAGATGCACCATTAGCAGCAATCTGTAGGTCATATAGTTTAACAATATCAAAAGGATCTATACTGGAACCAACCAACGAAATATCTGGCTGACTATAAACAGCATCAACTTTTGCATAGTTACCTAGATTAAAAGGTACTGTATCGTTTTGTACGTTCTTTGTTGTTCGAGCCTTGTCAAAATTTACAAGGCTTGAAGTTTGTGTTTCTATTTCATAGCCATTTACATAAGCCTTACCCGGCGCAATGACTAGAGTATCTTTAGTTTCTACACCACCTTCTGCGGCTGTGTAGATACCACGGTTCGTTCCGTTACTGAGGTTTTCTCTTGCCTCGATATCAAAGTGATTTACAATATAGTTACCAGACTCATCTGAAGTCCGTCGTGCTAACATATCTGCAATTACACTATATTCTGTAGCTTTCTTTCGGTTGACAATAATTCCATTAACAACTCTAGCTAATTCAATAAAGTTTTCATCTGCCGTAGATGTTAGACTTAATTTAGCCAAAGCCAAAGTCATCTTAAATCTATGAGCACCTTTAGCCGCATAGTTAGATGAGCCTTGAGCATTATCCAACAAGTTAGCATCCATCTCAGGAGTAACGAGCGTTTCTGTTATATTAAAACCAATTCTATATGAAGGTGAGTTTGTGTATTTGTCTAGAACAACTGTCTGCGCTGTAGTTCGAGTCATAAAACCACGAACAAAGAAAATACCTTCCGTGACTTTTGCTGCAGAACCAGTTGCACTTGCAGCACTTACTTGTAACTGTGAAGATACCGCATTAGCTGAATAAGATGATATAGGTCTATCGGCTTTAATTTCTTCATTATCACTAAATGTAGTAGTAACATTATCTGATGTATTTGATCCAATGTATTTAACGAAAAGGGTATCAGGATCTCCATCAGTTGTATTAACTGCATAACCAACAACTTGAGCTGTTACACCAGATGAATCACCTGTAAGTACTGCACCTTCTGTATATGTAACACTATTATGAGTACCAGCTGCATACTGTTCTAGATATGTTGAAATTGCTACATCATCATAAGTACTTTGCAACTTAACAGCATAATAATTATCATCGTATGCAACACTGCCGGGTATAATAATAGAACCCTCTTTGAACATATGATTACCAAACTGTTCAATTTGGTTCTGTAATATTGTTTGAAGGGTTGTTAGTTCTCTAGCCTGTACTGCAAATCCAGGTCGAAAGAGGACCCTATAAAAATCATTAGATTGTGCAAAGGTATCCCAATAAGGTGAGACATTAAAATCAGTTCTAGCTGGCATATTAGAATTCCACGATTAGCTTAATATTTTCTGTTTGGTCTGTTGCCCTTGAAATTGGTGCTCTATCTTCTGCATAAATTGTATTACCAGACGCATACTCTATTTCTGGATTAGTTAATGATGCAATAGTACCTGTGGCAGATGATGTTGCACCTGTTACCACTTCACTAGTTGCAAATGCAGTTAAGTCACCAGTAGTTGCTACACCAGTCCATTGAGTCTGAATGTATTTCAAAATCTTTGTAGTTGCATCAAAAGAAACTACAATACCCTTTGCACCGGAAGTACCACCACTAATAACTTCATCAGCAGCAAATGCTCCTGGCGTTCCACTGAACGTCATAGACTTCAGTGCGTTCAATGTAGAAGCAGTAGAAATAGTAGTAGTTCCCCAATTATAAGGATTAAGAACAATACCTACTCTACGAAAATCTTGATCTACAACAAAGTCACCACCACCTTCTGTTCCTGAAATAGTGGTATTTGTCATTACATAAAAACCACCAAGTTCTGTCACCGCATTATAACCATGTCCACCTTTAGGTCCTATAATGGGTGTAACAATTGCACTGGTAGATGGAGTACCAATACCAGAAATACTATCTATCTTACAATCTGCAAATGTGTAATTTGATCCCTCAGCCACCATCACTACACTTGTTACGGCACCACCTGATACTGTTGCGGTGAATGTTCCAGAAGAACCATCACCACGCAATGTCTGTGTAGCAAATGTTCCATTTGTGTATCCAGCACCACCTCGCTCTACCTTATAATGTCTAACTGCACCGTTGACTGCAGCAGCTGATACAGTTGCGTTTGTTTGAACGGGCATAAAGTCTGCGGTTAGAAACTCTGTAATCTGTGTAGTACTCAAGGTATACATATACTTCCACACATAACCATCACCTGTAGTCAATTCTGCATTTGATGTACCACTCGGTTCTACAGTAGAAGCAGCACCTGCATTATTCCACATACATTTATATACGTTGTTAGTTGAACTCAACACATAGAAAAGAGTAGTTGATGCCCAAAGATTTGTACCGTTGTTTACGGTTTTAACAATGTCGGTTGCCGTACTTGACCACTGGGCTCCATAGTCGCCTCTGTAGTAGTCATAAACTGTACCTGTTGTCCAGTTGTGTCTTGGTATTGCATACTGAATATCGGCGGTTGCAATTCTTTTTGCTGCCAACATATCTCTGAAATACATGAACTCATCATCTACATTATCCAAAGGAGTAGGTGGAGCACTATCAGAACCCCCACCAAAGGGAGTAGTACTTGTCCAAGGTTGCGGTCTGCCTACGAATAGATAAAATGAAGTACTTGCCTCACTAAAAGACTCGTAGAATTGTTCCGCATTGTTAAGTCTGAATTTATTAGTTACTATCGCTGCCATAGCATTGTTTCCTGAAAATATTTATCTCTATTATTTATAACAATTAATTAGGTCTTCCAAATTGTTATTTCTGTTGGTGCGGAGATATTATTCTTCCGCTGGGGATAAGTTGCAATATCCCCTATTGTCAATGCAACACCTCTCCAATCTGTTGCCCAATCTTGTATTCTATAACCTGATGCACCTGTTTGTGATCGAGCTAATCTCACTAAGGTAAGATTAGCACCGCTTGAATGAGATGCGGCTGTTGTACTATTAGCCCCTCTAGTACATCCTGTAAGATTACCAGCACCAGATGCTGTTGATCTTCCAGTATATGTTATTTCTTCTGTTCCTAATTTAATCGTTCCTTGTGTTGGAAGATTATCTGTTGCAGCTACTGGTATAGTTGTTACTACATCATTTATAGCACTGGTAATAGTAGTCAACATATTCAGATAAACTGGATAGACTGCCATACTACTAAATGTTCTACTTGAGGCCGCAGATGATACCATACCATTTGAAAATTTCCATTCTTGTGCATCACCCAATCTCGGATGAAATGCATACTTATCACCGACCATATAAACCGGTGGCTTGAGTATTTTCACATAACGGTATAATGTTACATCACGGGCACCCTGTAATCCATAAATGGTAACAATAGTAGCTGTAGTACTATTACTACCAGTTATAGTTTCCCCGGAATCAAATAGTATAGTATTATTAGGTGCATACCTTAGAATATTTAACCCATGGTCATTTGTTGTATCTGACATTACTGTACCTGTTGCACCCGATGTACCACCAGTAAATGTTTCACCAACTGTCCATGTTCCGCTTGAGCCTGATATTCTAAACGCATTACCAGCATCGGCGGGATCGTGTATACCAACAGCCGGGAATGGGTTGATTGGTAATTGATCTGTAGTACCCAAACGACGACCAAGTAACATAGTGTAAATAACTTTCATCAACGGACCAAGTCCAACTATAGATGTTATGTTAGCAATCGACTGAACTGCGGTTGCAATATCAACTTGACCAAATACAGCCCAACCAGCAGGGTGTACTGACGCCAATAATTGGTCACGCCATGTATTAATCGAGTTAGAAGATTTTACAACATATGAATAATCTTGATAATAGTAGCTGTCTTGAATCTTCTTGGTTCTTTCATCAAGGAATCCATCTTCATTTAAATATCGTCCTGAAGTTTCACCAAGAGTTCCCTGAGATGCAGTCATAGAAACTGAACTATAAGAATCTATAATTGCTGTTTCACCGGAACTTCCGCCTGTTATTGTTTCGCCTGATTTGTCCTCACCACCAACAAAAGTTCCTGTAACATTTGAAAGTTTAATAACATTTCTAGAAGCATCAGTCTCTTTGTATATACCTGTAGCTCCAGAAGTTCCACCAGTTATAGTTTCATCTAAAGTAAATGTACCCGATTGATCGGTAACTAAAAAGTTTGTATAAGCATTAATAGTTACAGGTGATGTATAATGAGCACCAGCATCGAGAATAGTAACATCCTTAATCTTACCAACATCAGTTCCCTTCGCATATATTGTACCGCCGGTTCTTGAACCTGTTGTTGGTAATGTAAGTAATGGAGTTTTTGTATAACCATAACCCTCTTTAGTTACTCGGACATCAGTAATGTCTCCATTACCAGTTCCGGACTCTTGCACTATAAGTTCGCCAGAAGCACCAGCAGAATAAGTAGTATAAGGTTCTAATATGATATGGTCAATAGCCAACATATCATAGGCTTCTTCTTGTTTTATTTCTCCAGGTCCTGATGCAGTTTCTAATTGAAGTTCACCAACTTCATTTTCTAATTCTATTCCCCACTCACCTACAAGATCGCCAGACTCTGGTGCAATACCCCCATTAACTACCGACACTTCAGCAGCTAATGCCGTACCATTTGTATTTGTATTATTTACAGTAACAGCATCTCCAATCTCATAACCAGAACCCCCAGCATCTACAATAATAGAATCAATTTCACCTGACGTTAATGATTCTATTTTAACCGATGCATCATTACCATTAGCTGCTGTTACTGTTAAAGGATCTGTAATATCATAATACTGACTAGAAGTAGATCCTAAATTATATGCTGTTACACTATCAACCAATTTACCATATAAAGTTAAATCGGGATTATCGTTCGCCACAGCTGTAATAGTATGACCAACTGCAAAAGTTCCAACTACACTCCCCACACTTATATTCAATTCGTAAATATCTTCACCACCATATTTAAAAGCAGTTACATTGTCTATAAGTGCAGTTGCTTCATTAATGACTGAATAGCCTTTACCATAATAAGCACCACCAGAGAGAATACTTAAATCTACAACCGCTCGTTGTGTAATCTCTTGACCAATCAGTTTAAGTAAATCAGATGTACCCCATGCAGAAGTTTCTGTTTTAATTTGGCCACCATCTTGATTTAAAATAAAGATATCACCGTTAGCATCAGATGCATCTTCCATAAGAATAGTATCATCACCTGGGCTAACTCGTAAAATTTGATCCTCTGCCCAATTACCATCTGATACCCTAAGCATATCCGTAGTAGGATATGAAACTGAAATATCTTCATCTAGAAGTATTCGGAAAAATAACTCATGGCCTTTTCTCGTACCCTTTGCACGATAAAGGTCTTTAATATTCTTTAATAGATTTCTTTCATTAACTCCACTCGCAAGACTCTTAGGAATTGTTTTTAAGAATGCTTCTTTGAACTCATCAAAAAATTGGTCTACAGTATCATCAATATCAGCATACTGCATAAGTTGTTGAATATTCTGAATTGGATTAGCAGTATAGTTAGATATCTCACCAGTGGCATTAGAAGTACCACCTGTAACTGTTTCACCTATAAGAAATTTATTTTGAGCAGATATGAATAAACGAGAACCCACATTTATATCTTCTACTCTAACAGTAGCAGTTGCCTTTGATGTACTACCTGTAATTATTTCACCATTAACAAAAGCACCATTTGTTGTGTCTTGTAAAAGAACTGTATTCTTTTGGTCTGGTCGATATAGGTTAGTATCTTCCTGAAGTATATAATTAAGAATAGTAGCTTCTGGTGCCTGTTGTTCCATAATAATAGAATCAACAGACCCTAAAGATATAAGTTGTAACTCTGCTGACTCCATAAACTCATAATACGCCTTCATAAAGGATATGAAGTTTGGATTTTCTGCCTGAACAAAGTCAGGGAGTTGGTTCTCTATTTGTAGAGAAACTTTATCTTTAAGTGTAGACATTATGAATAGGTGGCAGTTGTATTATAATTTACACCAGCATCTCCTGCACCAGCAGCGATTGTATCAGCTGTACCTGTTACAGACAAGTTAGTTAAATCTATTTGTAAAATTTGATTACGAACGGGAACAACATCATTAGAAGCAGTCTGGACTGTTAGTCTAAGAGATGTACTAGTAGCCCCATCAACATTAGCAACACTTCCAATACTAATTTTAGTTAGTACTACATCTCCTGTAAGATAGTCAATCGTACCAACGGAACCAGTTGTTAAATAAACTTTAGATGTACCCGAAACATAATAGGCATTTACTAAACCAGAACCATCATCTTCTAGGTAGTAAGTATTTGCATCACCTGTTATAGTAAATCCTGACGATGACAAAATACCACCAGCGATAACACCAGTTAATAACTTATTATAACCATCATAAGGATGATAAAGAGGATTAGAAAAACTAATTGTATATTTTAATGCACTTGCTAAAGTTGGTTTAAAAGTTTTACTAATCTTTATAGTTGTTATGTTTGATAGTATTGCAGGGTCTGCTTCATCTATCAAAGTTGTAAATGGTGAATATCTAAACACTTGCTCAAATTTCTCCAAATTAGTTGTGCTATAATTTGTAATAGCAGTAGTTATCAAAGTAGCCAATGCTTCTTTTGTTTTAGATGTTGCATTGGCATCAAATTTAAAATTAACAGTTGGTATAATTTTAGTTGTTTCTAAATCTACAATAACAGGAGTGACACTAACCACATTATAATCTTGAAGTAAATTTACAATAGATGCTTTCGTAGATGTTGTTAAAACAGTGCCGGTATTAGGTAAGATACTAACATATACTTTACCATAAACTGCAGGACTATTATATTCTCCACCCCATACTGCAAGAGCTTTTACATTAGAATATAGTTGTGGTATTATTGCCTTATAATCAGATGCTGTAACTGTTCTATTCTGTGCCGCATAACTAAACGGAGCATTAAATTTTATAGTATCTACATTTTCTGGAATAGATCCATCTGCTGCAGCTGTTACGGTTGAAACAGCAATGTTAGCAAAACCACTTATATTATTAGAAGCCGTAAATGTTTTAGCACCATTTGCTGCTGTTCCATTTGTTACTACATAAGATAGTTGGACTATATTGCCATCTACCAGAGCCTTACCTACAACACCATCTCCAAAATAAACTTCCCACTCACCCTCTAAAGTTTCTTGTATAAAATAAGCTGTAGTAGAACTTTTAACTTCTACCAAGTTATTAGCTTTAGTATAAGTGGTGGTAGTAGAATCAGATGCACTATTTACTACTTGAACCAATAAAGTAGAAACATCTACATTATCATTATTTAAAATAAATCGTTGATCGGCATCGGTAAGATTAACTGTATACTTTGTAGTTACCCACGAACCTTCGTGAATATCTACATTAGAAAAAACATACACACCAGCAGTTGGTTGTAATGTTCTTGATGTAGTATTAACAAACTGATAAGTAACACCACTAATAGTTGTATTAAATGCATATCCAGCCGGCATAACAATTGAAGCAGTATTAGCATCATTTACTGTTACATCGACATATGCAATTGGAGCAGTAGCAGATGTTGGAGTATATCCCAAAGCCTTTGCATGAGATGTTACACTATTTCTTTTAACCGCTGTATCCAGGAACATTTCATTAGCTGCCATGTTTGCCATGAAGGCATTGTAGTGTGTATTATATGATAGGGTATCAAGTAGTACTGACATACCAGAACCTTCAAAGTCATAATCAGTAAATTCTGTCTGACCCTTTAAATATGTTTTAAGATTACCTTTGATTGTATCAAAATCTAATTCGGTAATACTCATTTTACCTTTGGTGTTTAATCCTGCCATTATCGTACTCTCTCTAACATAACATCCACAAATTCTGTTTGTGGTTTGTTTTTAAGCGCAAAAAATATTCTTACGTTTAGTTCGTTGTTATCTATCATTTGACCAGAATCATCTATTTGAATTTCAAGTACTCTCACTCTAGGCTCATAGTTTTCTAAGATAGTTTCTATTCTTTGCCTTAAAAGATTAAATGTAATTGGAGTAAATCTTTCAAATAGTAAATCTCTCACATGAGATGCAATCTCAGGATGAAACGGCCTGTCGAATTTATTAGTCATTACTAAATTACGAACAGACCGTTTAATATCTTGCACATCTGTAACCATAGAAACATCACCAGACACAGGATTTGGAGTAAAAAATAAATTCAAATCTCTGTATATAAATGTATCTACATTAGCATTATTAACGCTTTCAGCGCCACTAAAGCCTGTATTAAATTCTTGTGGGGGTCTACTAGCCATTGTCTACTATTTATGTTACTTCCCCTGTCCTCTATACTTTTTCCAGGTTCTCTTTTTATGTTTGTTTTTAGGACGAGACCTCACCGAATCTCCTATAGAAGTTCTCTTTTTTACAGGCTCTCTGTATATAGAAGTACTAAACTGTTTAGCCATTCTTTCTCCTTACTTGTTTCTTCTTATTGTTATTGTTATGATGGTGATGGTGGTTGTGTTGTTCAATCACCTTTTCTTCCTTCTTCCAAAAGATTTGTACTAAACCATAAATGCCTAAAATTGATAATACCAACTTAACTGGAATTATCCATACCAATACCGCTATAATAATGAGTATTGTACCTAAACTCAAATCTCTATCTTTCAATTTTTCAATTAACTTATCTAACATTTTTATCTCCTAATTATTAAGGTCCAGCAAATACATTGCTCGAACCAGCTGCTACTGAGGTACACCCAGTAATAGAATCCCCTATTCTCCCACAGCCCTTATTGTTTACAAACACACTAGTACTACCTGTGGCAATTGGGGCTGAATGACCCGGACAAGGGGGAACATCAGGGGGCAATAAATGTGCTGTATTATTATCTCCTTGTCGGGACACTCCAATGTTATTCACAAACACATCAGAGCTTTTGTCTAATCGTGTCATGCCGGTACAATGTGTTACATCGGCATCACCAAATCTAGTTACTGCTGGCACGTTCTCTCTCCATTAAAGCTTGTAGTTTATCATTAAAGACTTCCATATAATCATGATCCTCTTGAGTATGTGGTGACGCAGGCCAATCGGGATTAAATGATATTACATGGTCAAACGAATTAGGTATATCATCGTAATCAGTATAAGTTATCAATTCCCCATTAATCTTTATTACATATTCTCCCTTCATTATTTTAATTTCTCTCTAGGCTCCTCTTGAGGTTTCTTAAAATCTGGAACCTTATGACCCAATTCTTTATTTCTTTTAATATATTCTTCTTCAGTTATACATTCAATTTCTTCTATGAATCCAAAACCTTGTGTGAAATGTAATATTCTATATTCAATAAATGGTTTATTTTCTTCAATCGACTCCTCACATATCTCCATTGTTTCATAACCAGGCATATGTTGAATCCATCCAGTATGAGGAACTATACCCATTAAGGCTAAGTTTACTAACACCGCAATGTAATACATATATCCTCCTAAGGCCTTGTACTATCAATAGTACACTTCCAAGAAACTTTCTTAGAACCAGGTTCATCACCATCTTTAGTCCATCCATGAAAACGCCGGAGAGTAGAAAAGGATCTCTTACCAAGAATATAAAGGTCTTTTTCTAACTCATCTGAATATCCATCCCATATACCAGCTGTTTCTGTTGTTGTGTTACCTGTAAGTACTTGTTTTCCCACATCAACTGAAGGTGTAAATGTATGAGCAACATCAATGTTAGATATAAGATCCTGTAAATCTCTAATGTTCTCTCCACCGCCACCTGTAGTATTATTTACATTAAGAGCAAGACCATGTGAGTCTGCATCTATAAGAGGTGGATCAGATGGTACTGGATTAGGTAAATCAGTTACAAGCAAAGTCATAGTCTCTGCAACATAAGCAGGTTTACCTACAGCCGCAATATTAGCTTCATCGGGTTCAGTAGGTGTAGCAGCAGTGGCTGCCGCGGCAGGACCAGCTGCCGGCCCATTCAAATGAATTTCCGGACCACCAGTAACTTGAATATTACCACCACCCTTTATATTCATAATGCCACCTGATTGAGTATTCATTACTCCTCCAGATTTAACATTCATTACATCTGCTGATTCTACAAATATATCTTCTCCGGCTTTAATATTAACATTACCATCAGTATCTTTCGTTGCTGTAATATTAACATTTTTATTTACTGATTCTATTTCTATAACATTATCTGCGGTTATACTAAACTCACCACTAGCAGCATTAGTATTCTTTGTAGATTTCATATTAATATTACCACCAGCTTCCACAGGATCAGAAACTCCCCTAGCCAATATATTAATATCTTTCCATCCTGCTGTAAGATTTAAATCATCTTTACAGGCTTCAATATCCATTCGTTGTTTTGCAGTAATACGAATATCACCACCAGCTTCAGTGGCAGTATTAGTTGTACCCGATGCAAGTATTTCTAAATTACCAGATACCGATGTAAGGTTATAATCAGTGTATGCATAATCCCACATCTTACCTGTCCATGCAGTTCTATAAAAATCAGTATTAGCAAACATTTCTATATCTTCCGCAGACGTTATAAAAATACTCTTGCCTTCATGTACCGTCTTAATTTGTATTGGTGCAATGTTTGATTGCAAAGCAATACCCATTAAATCTGGATGTCCTTCATCTCCAACCATCTCAGCTTCTAAATGCCCAGCCTTCATACGAATCTTAGACATCTCATAAACGCCTCTTGTACCAGCTTTAAATTTAGCTTGATCCGCAGTAAGTGCTGTACCTTGCAAATTAATATGGCCATCTGCCTGCAAGTTAATATCACCATCTGACTTCATGTTGATATTACGTTTGGAGTGAATCTCTAAATCACCACCAGACCATATCTGCATTTTCCATTTTGCAGAAAGGTCTACTCTATCGTTTGCACGGATTAGAACTTCGTCATCATAAGTATGAACCACTCGTCCTTTAACATATACATAATCGTCATGTAATGAAATATGATAACGGTCACCTTTGACATAATCAACTTTATTACCAGCGTGGTCGATTTCATAAAAGGTTCCTGCTCTGTGGTATTCGTGGATACGTTCTGCACCAGGCGTATCGTCAAACTCTTTTATATGTCCGGACTCAGATTCATATACTTGGTTGTATGGATACTGAGCATTAAAATCACTAGTAGGTTGATTCCAATGTTTCTTATTGAGTCCTGTTTCTGGGTCTGGTGATCCAATATTAATCTGTCGTTCTCTTATATCAGATTTCCATTGCAATACTGGATGAGGATCTACAATTACCACCCCACCATTTATATAAGGTGAGAACGTACTAGTAACAAGTGCCGTATCTCCAGGTCCTGTCCATGCACTTCCATCAGCTGTTCCAAGTTTAATTGTTAATGTATCTGTACCAGCACCTAATACACTCAATGCTTTAAAGACTCTACCATTAACTTCTTGCATACCACGAACACCAGAAATCTGTATAATGTCGCCTGCAGCTATTTTTGGTTTTGCATTTGCACCCATACTTCTCTTAGATGTTACAAAAAAACCAGCTTGAGTTTTAACAGTATTTCCAGAAATACTTGCTATTGGAATTCCACCCATAGCCAAAGGATTCATATCAGGCGTCTGTACAATAACTAAATCATCCCCCTTTACATCATCCCATTGTATATCTTTTCTACCATGTTCTGCATCATCCATTTCATAGATACCAGCTCCATAATATCCACTATTATATAATTCTTCTGCTTGAGATGCTTGAGTAGTTGTTAAATCTTTTTTCTTAACATACTTGACCCGTGGATGGGTCACTCGATACCATTCTGTTGATTGTCCAAATTGACCTGTTCCATTTGCTGGATTTGAATTAACCGCTCTATCTCTTGTCCAAGGATAAGTTGGTTTTCCATCACTACTACGCCAAAAACCATCTTCTAAATAACCAGTTGTTAAAATAAAGTTTTGTCTATCTACTCCTGCTAATCGTGCATAACTGGCTACTAAACTATTAGTAATTGATCCTGGATTAGTTTCACTTTCACCAATTCGTAAAGAAGGTTCATACTCTGTTCCTTCTTTAGAGTAGGTCATGGTATCAGGCCACATCATAGTACCCATTTTAGTCCATGATGTAGGCAGTCGTGCATCACTAACAACTCGACGAGTAGTATTGAACATACCATGTAAAATATCTGAGTGAGTTATTCTGTCAGTAGATATAGGACCTTCTTCTTTTAGTGGTGGTGTTTCAGTCCATTGCTGTTTGTTTATAATTTCAGATAAAGCTTTAGCAGTACCAGCATCTGTTACTGGTAGTGGAGAAGGACCTCCTTCATGTGTAAGGTCTTGTAGTTTTTCGGGCGACCAGTTTAAAACTCTTGGGTAGAGATTATCTGCGGTGTAATCAAACTTAATATATTTGGATGTTATATCAGCAGTAATACTTCCAAAAGTTAATTCGCTAGGTGGATGAGGAACTTTACTTTGGTCTACAGTCGGATCAAAAAATCCATACTCATAATCTGTATACGTTTCTTCAGAACCAGAAATTGTTTCTTCATTATTAGCATAGGTTTGAGTTTGTTGAAACTCGGTATATTGACCACGGCCCCTACCCCATTTTCTTAAATTAGTTCCTGACAGAGCAGTAGTAACATTATTGCCCGGCAGTGTACCGATGACAACCGCATCAGTCATCCAAGATGTATCTTTAAAGAATCCACATACCCACGTCCCTTCTACCAGATTAACAGGGGCTTCACCAACACCTGCCATCGTGCCACCACTCACAGGTTGCATTACCTGTGCCCATGGCAAATCTTTAGTGAGTATCTTTTCCTTTTCTTCGGTGTGGTAGCCAAGCCAACGTACTCTAACTCGACCTAACTTCTCCGGATCAAATCTATCCTCAACTACACCGATTGCCCATATAAAACCATCTTGACCTGAAAATGCCATATAATACTATCCTCGTTATTCGCTAATATTTATATAGGATAAAGAAGATAATAAATATTGGCTCCGGGGGGAGGGATCGAACCTCCAAGCCCTGTCAGGCGCCAGATAAACTGTCTGGTGTGTCTACCGATTTCACCACCCCGGAATTCTCAATATTTTCAAGCACTTAGAGCCCCGTGCCCGCCGGCTCACATATTGGCAACAATTTCCCTAATACTGTACTCATTCATGCCGTGTAATAATCGAGTTACCCCAATTCCACCACCAACTCTAGGAACAAAGTTAAGAGATAGAAAATCATCTAGTTCTTTATCTACTCTCTCCTTGCCAAACAGTTTGTAAAGTAAATCTGCATACATACCATCTGAGATTTCATGAAACATTTTAATCATCTCATCAGGGTCTGAACTTCTCTCAGCAGAACCGATTGTTTCTTGCCCGGCAATGATAACATCAATCTTTGCAGCAGTTCCGTCACCGTTCTGTTT
>VTLG01008187.1_pt1 | contig 15665 bp, 22 predicted proteins | sample 4694571 | NCBI WGS metagenome assembly VTLG01 (sample SAMN12604809, study PRJNA352737) | marine metagenome | biome: ENVO:00000447; feature: ENVO:00000209|ENVO:00000569|ENVO:01000036; material: ENVO:00002151; isolation source: viral sequences binned using virsorter ...
CATAATTTTTCAAACCTAAATAATCTGATTTTGATAACAAATGACTATATGCAGGTAAATTAGTTGCTACTTCAACTGGATTTCTTTCTAAATCAATAACAACGTCTTTATCTGATTCTTCTGGTTGCCCTTTTTTTAATATTTCTTGATCGCTTTCACTAAAGTTTTCTATTTTTATTCCGTTTGCTTCTAAATTTTTCCAACCACCTTCTTCTGCAAATGCTATTTCTTTTGCAGCGTTAAGACCTTTGTTATAAACTTTTGTACGTTCACTACTAATTTTTTTATATTTAATTTCTAAATCACGCAAAGCATATTCTTGTTGTTTAGGATCTAGTATTGTTTCTTTTATTTCTTTTTTTAAAATTTCTAACGGACGTAGCCCTGTTATAAAATCTACGTCACTTGTAAAATCACCATCGTAATTAATCCCTTTTTTAATTATTTCTAGGTCGTTAGCAATTGCATTTACATAATCACCTTTGTATTTTTTATTTGCTTCTTCATTAATTAACTTGTTGTAGTTATTTATTATTTTCTCATTTATTTGTTTTGCATATGTTGCATCTTCTTTGTATCTAGCTGTATCTATTTCAATACTAGATTTAGCTTTTGTGTATAAACTGTCTGCTTTTTTAACGCCTAAATGTTGTACAGCAAATAAATGTGTTGTTTGATGTTCATTTATTAGTGTTGCATTAGAATCAAGCTTATAAAATTTTGATTCGTTTCTTATTTTTTCTAAGGTATCAATATTGTTTTCTTGAGTTTGACCTGCAATATTTATTTCGTTACTATGATTTCCATCATATACCGCACCACCATTGCCATCATTAACATAATGATTGCTTTTTAAACACATTAATTTATTTGTTTGATCTTTAAAATTACCAGTGTTTTGATTACCATTAGCAGTTAATACGCCATTAACACATTTTTCTTGGCTGTAATCTTCATGCTTTTCTGCAATTGATATTTCCAATTCAGTAATTATTTTTTTTGCATCTTCTGGTTTATGTGCTTTTACATATGCATCTGCTATTGCGTGTCCACCGGGTAACTTTATTAGCCTGTCTACAACGCCTTCCATTACTGCTTTGTTATATATTTGCACATCTTCTAAATATTTTTCACTTAATTTTCCCTTGTTTATATCAGTATTACGACCATTCAATTCTGCATTACGTTTAATTTCTAAAAGTCCTCTGTAATAATTAACAGCGTAATCACCATTTTGGTCTTGCCAACTTTCAAAACTATTTATTGCTGCATTTTTTGAAAGTTCAATGTTAGATTTTGATTCTTCGTCTAATTTTAATCGGCTTTGTTTTAGTGAATGTTTACTAGCACTATTCACTGATATACGTTTTGACGCAGAATATTTGTCGTTAAATATTTGTTTTTGATTTTTGTTATCTAATGTTTCTAAATATTTATTTGATATCTCTTCTAAATCATTTACTAACTGGTCATACCTAGTTATAGGTTTATTAGTGTCTTCGTCATAGCTTACTGTTGCTATTGCATCACCACGTTGCAAATTTAAATATTCATTTACTTTTACATCTGCTTCTTCTTGATATCCTCTATATGCTTCATTAGATTTAATGTCATCATGCTGATCTTGTAAATCTGCTGCTATTTTTGCAAATTGTTTTTGTGCCTGACTTAAACGTCCTATATCTTGTGCAACACCTGTATCTTGTACTGGCTGTATATTAGTTGCAGAAAATAATGGTGTTCCACCAGTATCTATTTGTTCTGTAGGTGTTTGTTGTAAAGGTACTGTTGCCATAATTAACCTAAATCAATTAAACCGTAACCATCGTTTGCTGCAAAATCACCAACACCCGACATAAGCGTGCTTGTCATGTTTAAAAATGGACTAACAGTTGATGCGGTAGCAAACATATTACTTGCTGATACTCCTAACATATCTGACCTAATATCAGCTTGCACCCCTCTTGTTCTCATTTGGTTTGCAGCCCTTACTCTATTACTATTCATAGTTATCTTATCTAGTTCTCTCATTACAGCATCCGATGCAAAAACATTGGCAACACTACCGTATCCAAGTTGTACACCTCTTGCAGCAAAACTTGTTCTAGCTTTTCCTTCTTTTAAACCTGCTGCCATTGTCTTAGTCATTATTTGTCTGTTATATGCTCTAAATACTTGTTGTGCTTCCATTTCTAACATTTCGGCATTAATTTTTGCCATGTCTTCTTGATGTTCAAGAGTTAACCCTGCACTTTCTGCTTCGTATTTTTGTCTATTTGATGCTGCAATATTGCCAATAAGGCCTGTTACAGTACCGCCTATTGACATTATTCCACCAACTGTATCCCAACTTTTCCATTCTATGGCCATAAGTGCAACACCTTCTTATTTTTATACTATACAAACAGTTTATCGGCTTACGGTTACACTATCCACCAATAGATACTTCTAACGTAACTCCAACAACTGTTAACGGTAATGGATCTGTTTGCCTTATAAATATTTGACCGTAATCTTGCCAAGAAGGAGTAAGCATTATTTTTATATCTTCTGTCTTTAAATTAGGTGGTGACCCATATGGTTCTGTTGTACGTTGTTTTGCTTCTACTAATTTTTCTGATGTAGGGCCAACAAATATACCAGAACTTTCAAACACACGCAGCCAAGCATGGTTTAAATTTTTAACACGGCCTTGACCAACAGCTTCTGTTTGCAATGCTAATGGTAACGTTTGCAAATCACATACATAAGGCAAACCTATGTGTACAACACTAGCTGCACGGTTTAATACAATATCACCATTACTATCTACAACTTTAGTTGGATGTACAGCACCGTCAGCTAATATGCTTACTGTTTTGTTTACTAAATGACTTAACCCAGATAATGTTTTTTCTGCTATTTCATATGTAGTTATTGCTGTGTTTTGTAAACTACTAGGCAAATCACGATCAAGTTTTACAGTTGCAGTATGGTCATCTGCAATAGCTGTAATATCACATCTGTATGTTTCTGTACCATCTACAATTACTATTGCATCATTTAAATCTGTAGTTAAACCATTACTGCCTACTTTAAAAACAGGTATAGAAGATGGAAATTCTAAAGTAACAGAACTACCTTTTGTATAATTACCGCTGCTTGTTATAGTTACAGTGCGTGAATTGTTTGTATTTGTACCATTATAAGTCAATCCAGAATCTACAAAAAAACTATCACGTTGCGATGCATAATCTCTTGTACCCATGCGTTCTATATATCTTTTTGTGTTGCCATTTATAGTTCTTTTAATTACGCAATATGCTGCGTCTACACTACCTTCAGCTACTGTTGTAACGCTTTCAAATGTACCGTCAGTATCATGTTGATGCCACGCTCCTACTTGTTGTTCTGGCACATATGTAAGACCTACTAATTTACCGCTTGTACTAATCATCCAAACAATTGGTGTTGGTGCTTTAGCTAAAGTCATATCTGTAATATCAAAACCATCAAACAAATGTGCAGCCCTAATAGATAAATCACCAGTAATAAAACCATTAGATTGCCAGTTATAACCTAGTTCTCTTGCATGACCACCACGGCTTGCAATATAAACCATACTGTTATTAACAACTACAGGTTGCGTATCATTAGCTCCTACATATGATTGTGGTTTTACTGCTATAGACGTAGGTGTTATTGCATCACTGTTTACAGATGTTACTCTCCACTCAGCTGCTTCTGTCATAAATAACAACTGCGTTAACGGAACTATATGTTTTATTCTGTTTGCTTCACGAGCAGCAACTTTAAACTTAATACGGTCATCATCTCGTATTGGTAATTTAAATGACATATCACTTTCCGTACCTGACCTAGTCATAAATATTGTTTGAGGTTCGTTATTAGTGCCAGCAAAAACTCTACGTTGTTCAAAATAAGAAACAGCGTTAGGAAAATTATTTGTACCAGAAAATATAGTTTCGTATCTTGGTGGTGTTATAGCAAAATCTGGTGCAATATTATTATCAACAATGTTATATGTGCTTGGATTGCTTGATGAATCGTGATCTTTTTCACCAATAAAACCAAATAATCCACCTTGTTCTTTATATACTCTGTATCTAGATGCACCTGTTACTTGATTCCAAGTAATAGTATTTTTAGCTCCTGTTACAAAAATATTGTTAGATACAGTAGCAGTACCTGATGCTGCACTTTCTCGTACTCCGTCACTGGCTAATGCTGTAACAACATATGTATGATCTTCGTTTGTATCAGAGTTGTTACTTGCTGAAGAAGGCATATATGCAGTAACAGATAACCCACTTGGTGCAGATATTGCTGCGGTAAAATCTATATCAATAAAACGCCATAATGTTGCACCATATCTTCTTAGTTCTGCCGGTTCATGATTAGGATGCACTAACGTCATTACGTCAGAAGATTGCACAAATTTTATATCAAATAATTCTGATTCCTGATATGGTGAAGGCACTTCATATGTCATGTCAGAAGGCAATGCATACCAATTTGTAGAGTTAGGTGGTGTGCTATTTGAATGTGCTGTCTTAGCGTAATAATTTACGTTGTTATGTTTTGCTATGTCGCCAATAGAATAATTAGTACTGCTGCTCCATGCTGACCCATCTGTATATTGTAATGTTGCACCTAACGTATGAAATCTAAAATATTCTTGACCAATTTCTATAACCATAGTTTGCGACACATTAAACCTAAATGGTATTAATCTTGTTTGTTTTGTAGAATCTTTTACCTCTTTAACAAAAAAGAACCCCGGTCTGTTTTCTGCTGGCCCTTGTGGTTTAGCAATAAAATTACGCATTGTTGCTGCACCTTGTTGATATTTACTGTCATCAATACGACCTGCCATTTCTGGTGATATTTCACCACTAGAAAATGATTTAAGAAAAGTGCGTGTGTTTGGCATTAATTACCTCCCAGATGTCCAAGGCACAATATGTTCTACAGTGATATCTCTGTGTAAATTGTCTTGTTGTTTTGCACTTGCCAAATAATTACGCATCATTTCTGTACATCTTTTTGCTTGTGCCATACCTTGATCACCTTTAATTATTGGCCCTGCCAACATGGATGCTAAATGCCAAGATAAAGTAACAACAAACAATGGTGAAAATGTAGTTGTATCAGTTACTAATGATTGATATCGCAATAATGCATTTTCTTGGTTGCTATAAATATAAATTCCTTCAACTGCAAATTGTTGAGGTGTATAATGACCAGCTACTATTGTTGGAGAATAATTAGATGTAATACCTCCCGGTGTATCGCCAGAAGACATTCTTGTAGAGTAATCGTTTTGTGCTGTAGGAGATATTATTGCGACAGGTGTCATCATGTCAGCAGGTGCTACATATGCATATTCCCACTGTTCTAACGTATTAGTTGTAGTTGCTAGACTTGCACGTTTTGCTGCAAAATTCCAAGTATGCGATTCCAGCAAACTGTTTCTTGCTATAGGATAATATCTTGCAGCGTGTTCCGCTTGAGCAGAACCTTCTGGTGGTTTTATCGAAGCTATTGTTGCATCATCGCCCAAATGAGCTAGGGCAAGGTTGCAAATATCTATTTCAGTTGCCATTACATCTCCTATAAAAAGAGGAGGTTAGCAGTATTACTACTAGCCCCCTGTAAAAATTAAGAAGACCAATACCTATTTACTAGCAGTTTCAAGTTGACTAATAAGAGTTTCTTTTGTTTGCCTTCTATCAAGTTCAATACCGATAGACCGACCATAAACTTCAAGTTCTGCTTTTGTCATTGCTTCATAATCAATAACATCAGATCCACCAACAATTTCAATGTTAGTGTTTGGCTCTCCGTTGTATTCAAACTCTTCGTCAGCTTCACGCATGGATTGACCAACGAAACACTTGATTTTTGCTCTGTAAATAGGCATAGGTTGCTCCTTATTAAGCTACGGTAAAGCCGGAAGCATAGTACTTCTGACCGTCACCAATTGTTTCTACTATATCAGCAGTAACTTTACCTGCATTCATAGTACCAACAACTGTGTATCTAGCACCTAAATATCTCTGACCTTTGCCAGCAATATCTGGATTTAGACGTACAGCAATGTTCTTACCTAATGTAAGTGCTGCTGTAGCTAATGTTGTACTGCTGCCAATAACAGTAGGTGAACCTAAGTTTGCACTTGCACTAGTAATAACTTCAAAAGTTACGCTAGTACCATTAGCAAATGCTTCTGTTAAAGCAAAGTTCATGTACAAAGCAGTACCTTCACCAACATCTCTAGCAACACCTAAATCAACAGTGTTAGTAGATACAGCAGTTGTTGTAACCGCTTGATCTTCGCTCACTCTGAGCAGTTTGTCTGTAATCATTTCAGATCTCCTTTAGTAATAAAAAATTAACTTACAGCAGATTCGCTGTTAATCAACGCATCTACTCTTCTTAGAGGAACTCCCAAGAATGATAAGTAGCTTTGTGCTGTACCAAACTGTGATAGACCTTCTTGGATAGCTAATACAGATTGAGACTTGTCAAGTGCTGCAATAGATAATCCTGAGTGAACAGTTCTGTTCATGTAGAACGCTGCTCTTCCCATAGCCATATTTGGAATTCTGTACAATGCTCTAGCCATTAATTTAATAAGAGCAGTAGATGCACTTGCAGCTTGTGTTCCAGTACCTGCTAATAGGTCAGAAATGTCGATGTTGCAAATACGAACAACGTATCTCCAATCTTTAACAACTAAGCCATTCTTCCACTGATAACGAGTAGCAAAAGCTTGTAATCTTGTACCATCGCTGTTGTACACAGTTTGCTCACCTAGATCTTCGTGTGTTAAACCTGCTTTAGATCCTTTAGGGAAAGGACAATAAACAGTTTGATCACCCCAAACAACTAGATATACAGAAGCATTGTCAGAACCTGATCCACCTGCACTTAATACGTTTACAGAGTTATCTGCTGAAAGGCTGCCATATCTTGGTGCTAAACCTAGAAACTTTTTAGGATCTGTTCCGGGGTTACCGTAAAACATTGTCTCAGCTTGTGTCTGGTTCATTGCTTCCAAGAACGCAGTATCTTCAGATAGACGGAATTGTGCAGTGTTACCATTTAACATTGCTAAATCTTTGTCTACTTCAGAACGTGCTTCCAAGATTCCGCAAGCTTCATCAACTTGTGCTGTTGTTGATTTACTGTTTGGAATACCTTGGTTTAATGCTCTCCAGTAAACTGAAGGTAAACCTGTTCTGATAACTACACGTTCACCAGTAGGTAAATTACCTTCTTTAAAAACGCAATCTTCTAGGATTTCGTTGCTTTGTGATAATAGTTCTGCAACAATTGGAACTCTACCGTCTGGGTCAGATCTTTTTGCCCAATCCGCTAGTGTTAAGTTTGAGGTTGAGAGAGTAGCCATTTAATAACTCCTTACTTGTTTTGCTGATTTGAATATAGTGCGTTAGCTATGCCGTTAAAATCTCTTGGTACGTTGGATTTACCAGCAGCACCTTCAGAATTACCTACATAACTATCTTCACTAATTGCCTTACCTGCTCGGTACATAAACCGAATTACTTCGGGATGATTGCCCAAGCCTGTTTCTTGAAGCAGCGACTTCAAAGCATCAGTACCAAAGGTATCGAGAGATGTTTTCGCAACATCCAAATTGTCAGTTAAACTTTCACCACCAAATTCTTGATCAGATTTTGATTGGTTTGCCCATTCAACCTTAGTTTGCTCAATAGCTTTAGCTTGTCTTGCCTGTATTACAGGTGCGACTTTGTCCAATACTTTTTGTGCAGCATCTTGTGGCAGGTTTAGTTCTTTAGCGACATCACCGAATGCGGTTAAGACTTCGGGGTCGAGTTCATCTGGTGCGTCAGCCACTTTTGAATTGAACTCGTATTTATCAGGTGCACCTTCCGGTACATCCTTTTCGCTAGTTTCACTTTCAACAGCGGTTTCATCCGAAACTTGTTGATCCTGTACACCTTCAGCTTGCTGCTCGGTGTCAGTAGTTGCTTCAGTTGATGCGTCTACTGGCTGCTGCGTATCGCCTTCATTGGTTTGGTTGGCTTCCGTCATCAGCGTTTCTGACATTTTTTTGCTCCTTAATCATTGTCGGATACAGTTCGGGGCAGAGAGTGTGAACCAAGTTGAGGATCTGCAAACCATAGTTTCTGTTACCTTCGCTAAATGACATTGCCATTGCGTTAGTGTTAAACGATGATCGAAAGACACCTGCTTGCTCCAGAAGTCTCCAGACTAATCTGCGACCCCTCTTGCTGCTCATGAGCCATTTTATATCCGATTCTTCGTTCTGTCGGTCAATTCTTTCTTCAGACTTTTTACTGTCTTTAGATTTTTGTTGACCTTTAAGATCGAGAGGATTGTATTCGCTCATGCTCCAATATATCTAGTTATAACAGGATTACGGTTACACCTATGCCTGTTTTGGGTACATTTTTTTTGCAGTTTTTGCAGCATCTTTAAAATCTTTTGCAGTAGGCCTACCTTTCTCACCCTTTTTTTTCATACGTTCACCAGAACCTTCTTTTATCCTTTTACGTTTTTTATGGATGTTTTCGTATAAACTCATTTGTTATCTCCATACAATATTCTTGTAATTCTTTCCATAGGGTTTTCATCTTTTTTATTTTTTACTTTTTTCTTATTTTTTTCTTCCATCATTTTTTTATATCGCATCCTAAAATCAGCTGTCATGTTGCCGTAATTAAAATTGTCTGGTGTTTTTTCCATTTAAACCTCCAATGGTGATGGTGAATTGTAGCCACTAAATTGATTCATAAGATCCATGGCATTACCTGCATCTACTTTACCAACTTTTGCCATATTTTCAGCAGCCTGATTTGCTTGTTCTTGCTGTGCCATTGCCTGTTGTGCTTCTGCTCTTGCCTTGCGTACCTTTGCAACCTGTTGACCGGGAACTATTAACGATGGATCAACGCCTAACATATCAGCATAATTATCTGCCCATGAATCAGAATCAAATTTATCCAATACATCTGGTTTCATCTGTGCTACTAAACCCATACTATTAACATATCTGTCTACACTATTTGTTCCTATTGCACGTTGGGCTTGTGCCAACATAGATACAAATTCTACGTTTAATTCCATGCCCTGCAACTCTGGTGGAGCAGGTGGTATCAAATCATTCTCTACCATTCTGTTAAACGTAATATCAATTAATGGGTCTAACAATTCGTTATGTAACCTTTCTAAAACCGGCCCTAACATTAACAATTTTTCTTCGTGGCGTTCTGCTACCTCTGTCGCTGTCATCCTTGTATCAGTAGCATTTGCCAACATAAGAAATAAATCAGCATAAAAACTACCATTAATACGTTGTCTAACGTCCTGTATATCTGCCAATAAATGATTTAAATTAAGGTTTACGTTAAATGCTGTTTCGATTTTGCCCTGCTGACCATCAATAAACGTAACTCCACCGGGCAAACTGTCTACATCTCTGTTTTTCATGTAGCTAGGTACCTGCAATGGTGGCTTTGTTTGGTAATCAATGCCCTGTGCCTTGCGTAATTGTTCGTGCTGTAACTGTTTTATGTCACCTAATGCTTCCATCCCCGGTGAATTGCCGTAGATATCGCCACCTGCAACACCCCATCTTGGCACAACTGCTGGAAATTCTTTGTATCCACTTTCTCGTAACACTTGATCGCCATCACCACCTTGCTCAAAATAACAAGATTTGTATGCCATGTTGGTATTATCTTTTTTCTGAAAGTCACGTTCCCTATCATCTCTTGGTTCTATAGCGTGTATCACAGTTACATAGCTATCAAGGTTACCCCTGTCAAACAAATTCTTAACGGACGTTGAACATTTGTTATATCCAAACTCTCTTACCAGTTCTCCTACTGTTTTTTGAAATTCTCTGTACAAAGTGTTAACTCTGCCTTGATAATCTGTAGCTATTGCATATTCTCCTACAGTTACAGGGTAATGATGTATAGCAGTTTTAGCATCAGGTAAAATTATTGACCCAGCAGTACCAAATGCACCTAATTCTTCGTACATACTGTGCAATGTTCGGTATGTATTGGACTTCTGAAACACCAATTGCATACGTTCTGTTACATCATTTAGCCATAGCTTGACAGGAGTAAATTTATTAAGGTCTGGATCTACTGTTCCTAACCTAAACCATGGTCTTGCAGGGGATGTTGCACCTGCCATCATGCCAGCACCTAGCGTTCTTAACGCTCTTGTACCAGTATTGTCGTATATCGAGTTATGTCTTCTATGTCCTTTGTTTCTATCCTGTACAAAATAACGTCCGTTTCTCGGTAATAAGTATGTTGTCACTTCTTGCCAATGTGACCACCAAGTAGCCCTTTCTGATCTAAGGTGACCCCACCTTGTCAGTAGTTTATCTCTCTTGGTTTTCATTGATTAACCGCCTAATAATGTGTTTTGATTAAGGTTTAGTTGGTTAGGATCTACTCCCATACTGCCAGTTAACAATGTTCCAGATGCTCCCTGTTGTGCTGATAGTTCACTAGCATCTAATGCACTTTCAACATCAACATTCTGTCTGTTAGCCCTGTTGTACTCTTGCTCAGATCTTTGTTTTTCTTGCAATGCACGTTGTTCTGCACGTTCATTTGCCTGACGTTGATCTCTTAATGCTTGTTCTTGCACCTTTCTTTGGTTGTTGGCTGATGTTACCGCCATAACCGTAGAGCCAACTGCTGCAATCGCTGCTACAACTCCCATGTCATAACTCCTTGGAATAAATAATGTCTTGTACACCGTAGTTGATTCTCGGTAACAAACCAGACAAAGTGGTGTTTTCTTTGCAATGCCATAGCATTAGTTTGCATCCGAGTGATGTTGCGTAGTTTTCTGTTTCTCTAATCAACTTTAATCCAACTCTGCCACCTCTATGTTCCTTGCTGATAAACAACAAATCGTTTTGAGCTATACGCAGATCGGCATAATGTAAATGATTAGTGACAAAGTTAACAGAATAACCTATCAAAACATCATCTTGCCTTGCTGAGAGAATGAAGATTTGCTGTGCCGACTCCATTTTGCGGTACGTTTCTTCATCTGGCTTTAGCTTCATTATCTGTTTGTTACGAGCAATCTCTTCGTAATGCTCCTCAAACAAGACATTTGCTTCTGCCAACATCTCATCAACTGTGGCTAGTGTAATGTCAATCATTAACTACTCCACATTCATCAAGAGTAACGGCTATATCGCCAGTTACGGTCACACCATCCATAGAAAAATACTTGGTCTTACAATCAAATATTATATGCACTCTGTCTGTCATGCCAACATTGTCCGCTGTGTGTACTTTTTTGTGGTTAAACCACCAGACATCGCCTACCTCAAACTTTTGCTTTTGATCTCCGCAGGTTTGGCTACACCACTGGTTTGATTTAAGTACAATATGAAACCGTGAATAGTGATCTGCATACAATCCTTGGTCGTTATGTTTAGTTACATGGCCACTTGGTTTGAGATTAACAATCAATACCCTTCCCATGTCCTTAACCTCTAGCTTTTCTAGGATTGGTCGCATCAATGGCACTAATGCATCTTTTAAATATTCCATGCATGGGTAGTCATATGATCCTAAATCGTGCATAACGTAATACAAACTCATTTTTAGTGGCCCTCGGACGTATATGCACTCGGTATCTTTATGTGGTGAGTTAGTCGTACTTTGTCGTGCTGTTATTTCTGTCCATAATTCTGGTTTATCGTCTAACAATTTGAGCAATGGTTCTACATCTAAACCATGTGCTACACGAACAAAATTAGAGTCTGCTGTATGGGTCATATTCCGTCTTACCTGTGGATTCTTTACGTCTTTTGATGTATATGTCCTCTGGCACTTTCTTGGCTACCGGGAGGGCAAAGGTTAGTGCTAGTGCATCAGCTAAATCTGGTGACCCTGCTCCCTGCAATCTCTTTTTAATTTGATCCTTACTTTCCAATACTCGTCTACCCACATTGTCATACCAATATATCGGTGTTGCTAACTCCTGTTTAAGGGCTATGTCGTTAGGTATTGCACCACCTTCTTCTATCCATTCTTTCATTAACCACCACATCTCAGATCTACGATTGATGTATTGCTGTTGCTTTAGTGCCTTGCCACCAAACGGCACTTCAATTACGTCATATGACAGCTGTCTGAGTCTGTCGATTACACCACTACCAGCACCTGCATCACAGAACACAGCATCTGGGTTATGCTGTTCAATTAGATTGGCTACTCGTGACGCTAGTTCCATGTTGTCTATACCTCGATATACAACTGGTTTGAATGCTTGCTTGCCTTGCCTTCTGAACACCACAGATCTGTCATCACCAAACCTTGCTGGGTCGATGCCAAGGATTACTGGAAACAGTTTGACATGGTCACTTTGGTATATCCGTTTTGCTGCGTCCTCAGTGTCTGCCAATGCAATTAACTGGTCATCACCTTGGGCAGAAAAGTCACATAGATATTCCCTTGCAAATGATGTCTCACTCATATCACGTTTGAGACGAGTTACCTCGTTGGGGTGTAGTGAGTCAGTGTCATATACCGTATACCTTGCAGCTGTCCAATCGCTTTCGTCTATGGCCTTGTAGTACAACTCAGAGAACAAGTTGATGCCACTAGGTGTACCGATAAAGATAGACCAACCAAGACGGTCTGATAGTGCTGGCTGGACTATGTCTGTCCAGAGTTCGTTTTTCAACTGTGCAACCTCGTCCATCACACAACCATCAAGTCGTAATCCACGCATAGCATCAGGATTGTCTCCACCAAACAATCTGATGATCGCTCCATTGTGTTTAAACCTGACCGATAGCTCACCCTCGTTAATCTCGATTACAGACGTTCTACGCATTGGTTCTATCTTCTGCTTTAATCTTGCCCATGCAATTGCTTTTGCCTGTCTCAGGAACGGTGCAACGTACACAAACATGGCTAGTTCCTTGTCTGTCTTCATGGCCTTGTCTATCAGTTCCATGATGGCCAGTTCTGTCTTACCTGATCGCCTGTGTAATGCGTAAACGCTAAATCTTTGTTTCTTTATATGGCATTCTCTTTGCCAAGTACGAGGTGTGTAATCAAGTTTAATCAACGGTTGTCTCACACCTGTGGAACGCCTGTTGAAATGGTCAGGTTAATATCTCCCTTTGCAGCAACATCAACACGATCTCCATAACGTTGCGGAAACCACTTGGACAATAGTTTCAATGCAACATCACTTTTGGCCTTCTGGAGAGCCACCCATGCAGGGTCTATACGAGGATTATCTCCTTCTATCATCTCTGGCTGCTCATTCATTATTTCCATAATAGAATCCGCAATCATATCTGATCCAACCTCGCGTGCACGCACGAAGCGTTCAGTAAATTCCTTATCTTTATTCAACCAATTGTAAATAGTAGTAAAAGCAGGTTTACCTTTTTGTCTGCAATAAGCACGCAAAGTATTACCAGAAGAAATCCAAAACAAAACTTCTTCCATAATTACTGGATCAGGTTTAGCTACTGGTCTACCTAACTTGGATTGTTTTGTAGCGAGTTGGATAGGAGACACGTTTTTCATAACGACAAATTTGAGCTATATAACCACGAGAGATACCGAACATCATGGAAAGGCAACCATAGCCAATACCATAGTCTTCATGTAGTTCTCGTAGTGCATCTACAATCACCTGAGTAATCTGAGGATTATGATTTGGATGATCTTCAGCTACTCGATGACCAGAATCTGAAACACCAACAACAATAGTTTTTGGCCTAACTGCTGCTAATGTCATAAAAAATAAATAAAATTATTCATAATATAGAGAAATGTAGAGTAAATCGCAATATCTAAAATTAATTTGTTGACAGGTGTTGGGATTAATGCAATACTATATGGTATCGGATGTCTACCGATTGTTTCCCTTACTAATTTTTATTAACAACAAACAATGGACACTTACCAAGCACTAGTTTTAGAAAACATCAAGAAACGTACAAGCGGTTCTTACAGAAACTGGGTAACAGTTTTAAATAGTTATCAAACAGATAACCCTTTCACTAGTTCTCTTAAGGTTTACTACCGTGACGTTGCAACTATTACTTATAAGCATCATCACGATGATTTAAATTTCAACATTCACGGTGGTAAAGATAAGTACAACTTGCACGATGATGATCAATGGGAAGTAGAAAAGATTACATTTTACAAAGATGAAATGGATCGTAGTAGAGGACACATGGCTGCAAGATACAAAAATTTCTTAGCCAAGCATTACAAAGTAGAGGTCATATAATGGCCTTTGCTTTATTTCCTTATTTACTTTTATTCCTAATCCTTATTTGATATGCAAAGAATCAACAACAACATCGACCAGTACATCAACTGGAATGATCCTGACTCAATTGAAAACTATTGTCCAGAAGATCAATTTGAGTATGTACCTGATGATCCGACATTTAAAGATCATGTAATTTATTTTTTACAAGATTATTTAATTGATCCAATCAGAATGTTTTGCATAAAGCGATTTAACATTTTTCACTACAAAAAACCATACGGTGCAGATTGGTTACAGGAGGACAACTAATGGATCACATTAAAGTCAGCAAACGAACAGCCAAAAGTTTAATCGAAATTTTTGACTATATGCAACAAGGAGTATTTGATGCTCGTTGGCATGAAGAACAAGATGTAGTAGATGAGCTAATGCCAGTTTTAAAAAAAATACAAGAGGGTTAACACCCCTCTTTTTTTTTGCCTAATTACTTGTATTAATGTTGCATTTATGGCAATATATAAATATGGAATCAACTATTAAAACACCAGTACAATTAGCCATTGCTGAGTTCGGTGGTGTTCGAGCATTAGCTAGGGCAATACATCGTGACCCTGCATCAGTATCTAAATGGCAGAAGGGAGATGGCACTATACCAACATCTATCCAACGTAAGCTGCTTGAGACAGCATGGGATAGAGGTATAGAACTATCAGCCCATGAACTTATTTTTGGTAGGGAATGAACTGTTATTGGTGCGATACTGACCTAATACCTAGTGGAGACATAGACATAGATGAGTCAATGCCACAGTATCCAGAGTTTTCAGTATTAACTAATTTATCTTGCTTTAGATGCGGTTCGCAGGTAGAAGTTTTAAAAAAACGAGATGCCTTTGATTAATTAATATTTGCCAGATGTTGCATTATGTGCTACACTGGATTACGAAGGTGTTATACCTTCAATTGATGTTTACTAATTTCTATTAACAAACACTATGTCTACTATTGACGCAAAACTGGTCTACACAGACCCAAACATTGACCACAAGTTTACAGTTGAACTTGATAGGTCAGACATCAAGAGATTAATTTCTGGTTACAAAAACAGAATTAAACTTGGTAAGTTACCAGAACGCATTAAAGAGTACAAGTATGGACTCATGATTGATGCTTACAATACTGGTGACGATCTCAGAAAACGTGATCTCTACAAGATGGTTGAAGTACCTTTTCAACGTCACATGAGAAACCATTGGAACTATAAAGTTAAAAATGGTTATTACAACGAAAGTACTGGCAAGATTGAAACCAAGCAATTTCGCAATTGGTTTAGATACAAGCAGTATTTTCTTGAATCAATGG
>VTLG01001945.1_pt1 | contig 15662 bp, 14 predicted proteins | sample 4694571 | NCBI WGS metagenome assembly VTLG01 (sample SAMN12604809, study PRJNA352737) | marine metagenome | biome: ENVO:00000447; feature: ENVO:00000209|ENVO:00000569|ENVO:01000036; material: ENVO:00002151; isolation source: viral sequences binned using virsorter ...
ACCAGAACAAGCAAAAAGAATTTTGTCAAATCCAAAATGGCTACAAAACGAAAATTTAAGAAAATGGTTTAAAGATAAATGGGTGAATATCGGAAAGAAAAACAAAGATGGTTCTCATCCACCTTGTGGTACGAGTGGTAAAAAGAGAGCATATGCTAAATGTGTTCCAGCAAGTAAAGCTCGTAGTATGAGTAAAAAAGATAAAGAATCTGCTACTCGAAGAAAAAGAGCAGCACAAAACAAAGCAAACAGAGGTGGTAAACAATCGAGAGGACAAGGTAAAGCTCCAATCAGAGTATCCACCAAACCTAAGAAGTAGGAGAATACAATGAGTTTAAAGTTAGAAGAGTTGGTTGGAAAACCAATCACAGAAGCTCAGTTCGATGAGGCTGCGGGTAAAAAGGATGCTTGTTACCATAAAGTAAAAGCTCGATACGATGTGTGGCCATCTGCATATGCAAGTGGTGCTTTAGTAAAATGTAGAAAAGTTGGTGCTAAAAATTGGGGTAACAAGAGTAAGAAAGAATCAGTAAATGAAGCATATGATATATGGGCAGAGGATGGTTCTTTTGGATACACCATGACAGGTATTGTTGAAGCAGAGTATCAAGGTAGAAAAGTAAAACTTGGTAAACCAATGCAGGGTGATGTAAAAAAATTCAAAGTATATGTAAAGAATCCAGCAGGTAATGTTGTGAAAGTAAACTTTGGACAAGGTGGTGATGCCAAAGGTGGAACAATGAGAATCAGAAAATCTAATCCAAAAGCAAGAGCAGCATTCAGAGCACGACACAATTGTGATAATCCAGGCCCACGACACAAAGCGAGATATTGGTCTTGTAGGAAGTGGTAGTGGATAGATTAACTGAATGGTTGGTTCGTCCTTTAACTGAAGATATTAACATACCTGTAGAGATAGGTGATACTATCTTAATGGGTAGGTTTAAAAATAAAAGAGTTAAAGTTAAATCAATTGATTACAACGAAAAGGGTGATTTGTTGATTAATGGGAGACCTGCGTTAAAATTTAGAATCAGTAAAGATGAACCAAAAGAAAATATTCAAGAGGGTAAAATATCTTTACGAGTTCCAAGTGATATCAAAAAAATCCATAAACTATTTAAGAAAAACAGAAAACAATTATACATCGTAGGTGGTGCTGTTCGTGATGCAATACTCGGTAAATCACCAAAGGATTTTGATTTAGCCACCGATGCAAAACCAGATGAAGTATTAAAGATTGCAAAAAAAGGTGGAATGAAAACATACGAAGTTGGTAAAGCATTTGGTGTTGTGGTTGTGGGTGGACATGAGATTGCTACATTCAGAAAAGATATTGGTAAAGGTAGAAGACCTAAGGCAGTTGATTTCTCTGATATACAAGGTGATGTGAATCGTAGAGATTTAACTATTAATTCATTGTTCTATGATATAGAGAAAAATGAAGTAGTGGATTTAACAGGTGGATTAGAAGATTTAAAAAATAAAATCGTAAAGACGGTTGGGGTTGCAAAACAAAGATTTGATGAAGACCCATTGAGAAAGTTAAGAGCACTTAGATTCCAAGCAGTTATCGGTGGTAAGATGGATAAAGATACAGAGATTGCTTTAATGAAGAATCCAAGTTTAAAGGGTGTTAGTAGAGAAAGGATTAGAGAAGAATTTATAAAGGGTATAGAAAAAGGTAAGAACCCTAAATTATTTATGGAGGCACTTGATAAATTTGGATTCACAAAACAAATGTTTCCAAAGTTAAAGTTACAAAAACCTTATCCACAAGTAAAAGATTATATTTTATTTCTTGCAATGGTATTGAGAGATAACAATGTAAGTAAATTACCAAAGATACTTAATCAACTAAAATATAGTGGAGCAGAAAATAATAATATTACTTTTTTAGTTTATCTAAATAATTTTAAACCAGAAGATATCTACATGGTTAAAAAAGCACAAGATAAAACTACACTAACACCAAGACAAATTGTTGTGTATGGTGGGATGATTGGTAAAGATTTTAGAAAACTTGCAACATTTAAATTAAGTGTAAAAGCAGGTGGTAAAGAATTTGTAGGATTAAAAGGAAAAGAGATTGGTGATAAGATAAGAGATTTAGAAAAGAAAAACTTTTTAGGTGAGAGTTATAAAAACTTTACATTTGGACCAGATTGGATTCCTACAAGTTTAGCACAAAGAAAAAAGATGAAACGAATACATAGAAAAACAAATCGTAGTATGAGAGAGGCACCAAGAGTTCCAAGAAAAAAAGGACAACATCGTGGTTCATCATCTCATTCAGATTTATATACCGATGAGAATCCAAAAGGAACTATCAAAGGATTAAAATTTGCTACTGTCAAAGATGCACAAGCATCTGTTCGTAAAATAAAATCAAGTGGTAAAACACATGCTCATAAAATACAAGCAGCAGTTGCTATGGAACAGAGGGCAAGAGAGATGGGTAAAACAGCTCAAGCAGCAGTTTACAGAAAATACATCAATCAAATGAAAAAGAAAACAAAAGAAAAGAATGAGGGTTGGAGTGATAAATATAAAAAGAGTATTGATTGTAATAACCCAAAAGGTTTTTCACAAAAAGCACATTGTGCAGGAAAAAAGAAAAATGAAATGGTCGGAGCAGTTCCATCACCAAGTAGAAAAGGTGTAAATAAAATGAAGAAAAAAGGTAACACTTCAGTACCTTATGGTAGTGGATATAAAAAGATAAAAGAATTGAAAAAAACACTTGACAAACATATGGAAAGTGTTGTATATTTAGGTATGGATAGTGGGGATAGTACAACCATTTCAGAACAAAAGATAAAAAAAGTGATAGGTGTTTATGGGGGAAGATTTCAACCATTTGGACCTCATCACTACAAAACCTATAAGTGGTTAAAAACACAAGTAGATGATGCATACATCACTACATCGGATATCAAAAAACCACCAAGACACCCAATGAACTTCAAAGAGAAAGTTCGTCATATGACAAAGATGGGTGTTCCTGCAAATCGTATCGTAAAAGAAACATCACCTTATGTTGCTAAAAATTTACTAAAAAAGTTTGGTAAGGATACTGCAGTTGTTTATATCTTTGGTAAGAAAGATGCTGGTAGATTGAGTGGTGGTAAGAAAAAAGATGGTTCACCTGGATACTTTCAAGATTACAAAAAGAATAAGGGTAATATAAAACATCATGAAGAACATGGATACTTTTTAGTTGCTCCCCATGTTAGTATGAAGATTGGTGGTAATGAGATTTCAGGTACCACGATGAGAAACATATTAGGTTCACCTAAAATCAAAGATGAGGATAGACCAAAGATATTTAAAAAGTTATTTGGATATTATGATAAGGGTGTGTTCACAATGATGAACAATAAATTTAAAAAGTTATTTGAATTTTATAACCAACAATCAGTAAAAGATTTAATTAAAGAGGTTAGTGCACTTGGAGATACGGTCATACCAAGTGATTTAGATGATGAGGGTCTATATGATTTCTTTGGTTCATTTAAAGATTACAAACGAGTATCACCAAAACATGCCGATATATTAGGTTGGGAAGTTGTTGGTGATATTATTGGTAAAAATGCAAAAGACCCAGGTTTTGATTTTAGTTATGCAGGTATTGATAGGGTAGACACTGTCACATTTGGTAAAACAATAAATCAAAAAACATCTAATGAAGATAGTGTTGATAATCCATTTCCAAAGTACAGAGCACATATGACACAAATGGCAAAGAAGATGGGTATGGAGATTGTGAAGTTCTTTGGTAAACCTACAGCAAAAATGAAAGATTCTTTAACACACGATATGAAATCATCAGTAAGTGGTGTAGAGAAAATTAAGAAGATGCAAGAGAGTTATATTGAAGATGTTAATGTATTATTAGAGGGTGGAGCATACGGACATATGTCTCATCCATTTGATGATAATAATCTTACATTTTCAGACTTAAAGACCATAATTATTAATGGGTTAGGTGGACAGTTAAGTCGTGAAGATGGTGTTACTGAGAAACTTGATGGACAGAATCTAATGGTAAGTTGGATTGATGGTAAGTTAAGAGCAGCAAGAAACAAAGGACACCTAAAGAATTTTGGCAAAACTGCACCAGATACGAAAGGTGTAAAAAGTATCTTTAAAGGTAGAGGTAATATAGAAAAAGCTTTCGTAGGTGCGATGAGAGATTTAGAAAAATCAATCGGTTCATTATCCGATAAACAAAAAGAAAAAGTTTTCGGTAATGGAAAGAGGTGGATGAATTTAGAGGTTATGTATCCAGCAACAGCAAATGTAGTAGATTACGATGTAGCAGAAATAGTATTTCATGGTACATTAGAGTATGATGAAAGTGGTAGACCAATAGGACAACCAAAAGATTCTGCAAGAATGTTGGCAGGTATGATTAAACAAACAAACAATCATATACAAAAAATGTTCAAGATTGGTAAACCAAACTTTTTAAAAGTACCTAAAGTACAAGACTTTGGTAAGAAGAAGAGTATGTATTTAGGAAAGTTGAAAAAGTTACAATCTCAATATAGTTTAAATGATAAAGATACATTGGGTGAATATCACGAATCATATTGGAGAGAGTATATCTTTAATGCAAGTAAACAATTTAAAGTAAAGTTAAAACCTGCACAATTTGCCAAGTTAGTAAAAAGATGGGCATACTTTGATAAGAGTTATAAGATACAAGAGATTAGAAAAGATTATGAGAATAATCCTAAATTCTTAGATTGGATATTATCAACAGATAAACAAGACCATAACAAAATATTTAAAGATAACATAAAACCATTTGAGATATTGTTCTTCCAAGTTGGTGCTGAGATATTAAAAAACATAAGTGGATATATGGCAGTTAATCCAAACAAAACAATTCAGAAGATGAGACAAGAAGTTATCAGTGCAATGAAAGATTTACAAAAACCAGATAAGATAGAAAAATTAAAAAAACTAAAACTACAGATTGAAAAACTACAAAAGATTGGTGGTTTAAAAGCAATAGTACCAAGTGAGGGTATAGTGTTCAAGTATAAAGGTAACACATACAAGTTCACAGGTGCATTTGCTCCAATCAATCAAATACTCGGTAGTATAAAATTTGGATAGGAGTTACAATGGCTAATTATAGTAAAGATATGGAGAGACAAAATAAGGCCTTAAAGGACTTACTCTCTGGTAGAGAACATGAAAAAGACTACACACTTGTAGGATACGAAGGCAAAAAAGATAATCGTGGTGGAGAAACAAGAGAATCAGAATTAAGTAAAATTATGCAATCAGTTAGGATGCCTTTGTTTTGTCCAAAATGTAAAAAAGCAATGAAGAAAAAACTTGATGATAAGTTTTGGAGAACAAAGGGACATTGTTTTGATTGTCAAATAGAATTTGAAAATAAATTAAAGGTTAAAGGTGAGTTTGATGATTATGCAAAAAATATTATCAATGGTAATAAAAAAGCATACTTAAAAGATTTAAAACAATCACTTGTAGAATTTGAAGAAACTGGCGGAAAAGTTGAATGGCTAAATGATGTGGGTGCGTTAACACCTGAACTCGAAAGAGAAAAATGGGAAATGGGTGAAACTGAATTTGCTAAAGTAGTAGATGAAGCAAAACAATACATAACTAAATTAGAAAAGGCAATTGAAGATGAGTCAAAAGAACTTAATCCTACCAGAGAAGATAGTAATTGATTTAATGGCATTAACATCACGATTGGGTGAGATTGCAGTTGATTACAATAATAAAATAGGTGGTGAAGAAACACAAAATTTAGTAAGATTATATACGAAAGTAATCCATAAACTCATGGATTTAGAATATCAAGATTTGAATAACACATCAAGTTATTCATTTGAAGAACTCTTAAGGAGTGCAGGAATAGAACCACCACAAGGAGATGAAAATGGGAATCATTGAAATGATAATGAATTTATTTTTTGGCGGAAAGAAAAAAGAAGAAGTCAAAAAATTAGATAAAGCAATCAAGGTTAAAAATGAAGAAGTCAAGGGACTCGAAAAAGAAGTAGAGAAACTTGAGAAGAAGAAAAAAGTTAACAAGAAAGAAGTTGCTAATCTTAAAAGAAAAGTAACTAATACTAAAAAACAAATACTTGCAGCAGAAGAAGCATCAAAAACTAACGATGTTGATGAAGCAGTTAAATTTTTAAAGAAGTTTAGTAAGTAAACTATATATTTATATATATGAGATATTTTATTTACATATTATTTCTTGGTTTGTTGTTTGGGCAAGATAAGAAAACTTACACCTTTTCAGAGGAAGAAGTTCTTGGGTTCACTAACAAAATCAAAGAATTAGAGTTAAAAGATAGTTTGAATGTATCTTTAGTAGGAGATTTAGAAAAACAAATCTCACTATTGGAAATGAACGCTAAATCTGATTCTCTTATTATTGATTTTAGAACACGACAACTTCAGTTACAAAAAGAAACTATTAATCTGTATAAGGAGAAAGTTAAAGTAGTGAAACCTAAATGGCACGAAAACAAATGGTTATGGTTTGTTTATGGTGTTGGTGCTACAGCAATTTCTGTTAATCTTGCAGGACAACTAAAGTAATGGCTCAACAAATAAAAGAAGTAATCAAACAAGAGTATATTAAGTGTGCTCAAGACCCTGTCTACTTTTTAAAAAAGTATTGTATGATTCAGCACCCTATTAAGGGTAAGATACCTTTTTCATTGTATCCATTTCAAGAAGAGACTGTCAACGATATTAAAAATAATCGTTTTAATATTATTTTAAAAGCAAGACAGTTAGGTATCAGTACCTTAACTGCAGGATATTCTTTGTGGTTGATGACATTCTTTCAAGATAAAAACATTTTGGTTATTGCAACAAAACAAGATACAGCAAAAAATTTGGTAACGAAAGTTCGTGTGATGCACGCAAATTTACCAAGTTGGTTAAAACAAAAATGTGTTGAGGATAATAAATTGAATCTTCGATATGTTAATGGTTCACAGATTAAGGCAAGTGCAAGTGGACCAGAAGCTGCTCGTTCTGAAGCGTTATCACTACTGATACTTGATGAGGCTGCATTTATTGATAAGATAGATGATATATGGACTGCATCACAACAAACACTTACAACAGGTGGTAGTTGTATTGCGTTATCAACACCTAACGGAGTTGGTAATTGGTTTCACCAAACTTGGATACAAGCCGAAGAGGGTAGAGGTATGTTCAATGATATTAAATTACATTGGACTGTACATCCAGATAGAGACCAAAGTTGGAGAGATGAACAAGATGAACTATTAGGTTTACAAGGTGCAGCACAAGAGTGTGATTGTGATTTCATCACTTCTGGTACTTCTGTTATTGATGGTGTGATATTAGAAAATTGTAGAACAAAGAGTGTACAAGACCCTATAGAAAAAAGAGGTATTGATGGTAATTGTTGGATATGGGAACAACCAAACTATACAAGAGATTATATAGTATGTGCCGATGTAGGTAGAGGTGATTCAAAAGATTATAGTGCGTTTCATGTTATTGATGTGGAAAGAGTAGAACAAGTTGCAGAATACAAGGGTAGGTTGAGTACAAAAGATTTTGGTAATATGTTGGTTAGTATTGCAACAGAATATAACGATGCCTTACTAATTATAGAAAACAATAATATTGGTTGGGCAACAATCCAACAAGTAATAGATAGGGATTATCCTAATCTATTTTACACAAGTAAAGATTTACAATACATCGATGTACAACATCAGATGAATAATAAATACAGAGCACAAGAAAGAAATATGGTGGCAGGATTTTCAACGACAATGAAGACACGCCCACTAATTATAGCTAAGCTAGAAGAATTTTTTAGAGAAGAAAGTGTAATAGTTCGTAGTAATCGTTTGATTGATGAATTATTTACTTTCATCTACAATAATAATAGAGCCGAAGCAATGACAGGATACAATGATGATTTGGTTATGTCATTTGCTATCGGACTTTGGGTTCGTGATACTGCATTAAGATTACGAACTGAGGGAATTGAATTAACAAAAAAGACTCTCAATAGAATGCAAGATATTGATGGTCTTTACACACCTGAGGAAAATAGAAATGATTCTTGGGATTGGGAAGTAAACAAGAAAAAAGAGTCTTTAGAATGGCTCTTATAGTGAGGTAAAAAATGGCAGATACAACATTATTCGGTAGACTGAGACGATTGTTCTCAACAAATGTTATCGTAAGAAATGTCGGTGGAAGAAAGTTAAAGGTAGCAGATACCGAACAAATACAATCAGCAACAAGGTCACACTTAGTTGATAGATATTCTAAACTACATAGTGGTTTAGATTTAGTCAATAGTGGATACTCAAGTTTTGCACAATTACAGGCTGCAAGATTGGGATTATTTAAAGACTATGAAAGTATGGAGGCAGATTCAATTATCGCATCTGCACTTGATATTTATGCTGATGAATCTACAATGAAGAATCCATATGGACAGGCATTAGAGATTCAAAGTGATAATGATAATATAAAACAAATACTACATAACTTGTTTTATGATATTATGAACATTGAGTTTAATCTATGGCCTTGGACAAGAAATCTTGTTAAGTATGGTGATTTCTTTTTGTATTTAGATGTAGAGGATAAGTATGGTATTACAAATGTTGTACCAGTATCACCTTATGAATTAGTTCGTTCAGAGGGAGAAGACCCAGAGAATCCATATTATGTAAAATTTTATATGGAAGCAGTTGAATCACAACATCCTTACTTTGCTCGTTCAAGTAAAGGTAAAAAAATAGAATTTGAAAACTTCCAAATTGCACACTTTAGATTAGCAAGTGATAGTAATCTAATGCCTTATGGTAAATCTATTTTAGAAAGTGGTAGAAAAGTTTGGAAACAATTAACTCTTATGGAAGATGCTATGTTGATACATAGAATCATGAGAGCACCAGAAAAGAGAATCTTCAAAGTGGATATTGGAAACATACCACCAAATGAAGTTGATAACTATATGCAAAGAATCATCAACAAGATGAAGAAGACACCATTCATTGATGATGCGACTGGTGATTATAACTTGAAGTTCAACATACAGAACTTAACAGAAGATTTCTTTATGCCAGTTCGAGGTGGAGATAGTGGTACAAATATCGAATCACTACCTGGAATGACATATGAAACTACGGAAGATATTGAGTATCTAAAAAATCGTTTATTAGCGGCACTTCATGTTCCAAAAGCGTTCTTAGGATACGAAGAGGGATTAGGTTCAAAAGCTACATTAGCAGCAGAGGATGTTAGATTTGCTCGTACTATTGAAAGAGTTCAAAGAATTCTTGTTAGTGAGTTAACTAAAGTTGCTGTTGTTCATTTATACTCACAAGGATACACAGATGCTGAGTTGGTAAACTTTGAATTAAACCTAACAAGTCCATCTACAATTTATGAACAAGAAAAGATTGAATTGTGGAGTAATAAAATAAATCTCGCTCGTGATATGAAAGATAATCAAATGATGAGTACAGAGTGGATTTATAAAAACATATTCAATTTCTCTGATGCGGATATCAAAGTAATGGATAAAGAGTTGGTACATGACCAAAAAACTAAATTCAGATTTGACCAAATTGAACAAGAGGGTAATGACCCAGCAGATAGTGGTGAATCAGTAGGTACACCGAGTGATATGCAATCAGGTGGGTTTGACCAAGAATCAAAATCTGGTTCAGTATTCAGAGATGAGGGTGGTGCACCTGAGGGTGGATTTGATGGAGCAGGAAGACCAAAAGAAGTTAGTAAATATAACAAAGATGGTAGTGCAAGAGGTAGAGAACCACTTGGAAGACCAAAGATTCCGATGGCATTAGCTCATTATGATGGTTTGAAAAAATCATTTGGTAAACAGGCTAGAGAAGTTTTGAAAGAAACTATGGATAGTGAAGAATTAAATAAGGAATATGAAGATTTTAAGGAAGATAAATAACGATTTCTTGAAAGTTTTATATTTATATATGGTACGAATAATTAAAAATATTGGAGTGTTTGATGTCAACCCAAAAGAAGCATAATAAAATAAAAAATACTGGTATACTCTTCGAGTTACTTACCAGGCAGATAGCAGTAGATGTGATGAATGATAAAAAAGATTCACCTGCTATTAAAATTATAAAAGAATTTTTCAATGATAAGACCCAATTGGGTAAAGAAAATGAACTTTATAAGATTTTGGTCGAAAAAAAGTACAAAAATTTAAACCAAGCAGAGATTTTAATCGAAGCTGTGATTAAAAATCGTAGAAAATTATCAAATCGTAGATTAAAAAATGAAAAATACAATTTGATAAAACAAATCAAAGAAAACTATGGTGTAAATGCGTTTTTTAATTCAAGAATTTCAAATTATAAAGTATTAGCATCAGTTTATACTTTATTTGAAAACGAATCTGTAAAAGAAGTAGTAGATTCTGTAGAAGAAACAGATTCAAAAATCACTATATTAGAAACAATCACACAATCAGACATCAAATCAAACAAATCTTCTAATAAAGTGTTAGAGTCGTACCAAACTCAAGATACGGATGTAAGATTATTAACTTATCAGTTATTAGTCGATAAATTCAACAAAAAATACAGCAATCTAAATGAATCTCAAAAAAATCTATTGAGAGAATACATCAATAACCTATCAAACACTAATTCTTTGAGAGAATTCATAGATTCTGAAGTTACAAAAGTAAAATCTATACTAAAATCTCATCTAAAACAAGTAGATGATAAAATTACTAAAATAAAACTTTCTGAGGCAATCAAACATACTGATGAATCAGTTGGTGGTAAGTTAGTAAAAGATTCCCATGTTGTGGCTTTGATGAGATACTATGAGTTAATCAAGGAGTTAGACCATGTCCACAAAGATAACTAAAAAACGATTCAAAGAGATACTCAGACATCTAATTCGTAAAGAAATAGAAGAGGCATCAACAACAGCATCAGCAGGTGCAGCAAATCCAATGGGAACTGGTATCTATTATGATACACCTAAAGCATTTTCTTCTGGTTCAAAAGCACATCCAAAAGATGGTGAAGTAGGTGGATATAAAAAGGTAAAAGAACAAGTTAATGAAGTAATGTTCGCAGTTAAAGTTGATAAGGGAGATGGTGAAGTAATACAAACTATTGTTAATGCATCATCTAAATCACAAGCTAAAGCAAGAATCGCAAGAATACTTAAAGGTGGATTAAAAGCAGTTAAAGGTGTTGAGAGAGTTCAACCATCACTTGGTAAACAAATCGATAAAAAACTCGAAAATGTAAGTGAGGGTAAATATCATCAATGGAGAAACGATGAATCCTTAACACCTAAACAAAAGATTGGTCGTTCAATGAGAGAAGTTAAAAATTCATTAAACACATTATCTAAACAAATAGATTTCAATGTAAGATTAAAGAATGAGTTGAGTGTGGATTCAAGTTCTTATTGGAAAACCACACATAAAGCATTAAATCAAATATCAGAAAGGTTAGTTAAATTAGCTAACAAAGTAGGGAAATTGCAATGAACGATAAATACTTAAAAGAATCAATTGATATATTGAATAGAAAATTTGGTCAACCATTACCTACTCTTGAAGATACCATGAAATGGCATAAAGAACAAAAATTAAAAGAATTAAAGTTTGGTTCAAAAGCACAATACGATAAGTATAAAAAAGACCATATCATCAAACCAGGCACAGAGATTGAGATTGATGGTAAAAAAATGAAAGAACCAAGTGCTAAGAAACCAGCCGTTGATAAAAAATTAGATAAACAGATGTCTAAAGCAGCAGATGATGCAAATGCTAAGATGGCCGCAGCAGAAAAAGATGCAAAGAAAAAGAAGATGAACTTTCAAAGAGAGGGTACATTGATGGAGAATCCAGTCGTTGCAGCAGCAGTAACTGCAGCAATGCAACAACAATCTGTTACTAATCCAAAAACTAAAAATAAAATAAAACTTTCTACTGCAATAAAATCTAAAGATAAAGCTGTTAGTGAACCTGCTAAGAAAAAAGCAAAAAGTATTATACAAAGAATTAAAGATAAGTTCAAGGGTAAAAAGAAATCTGAACCTAAGAAACAATCTAAAGCAGATGCAGATTTCTACAAAAGACAATTTACTGGTGAAGTACAAGAGGGACCAGATGATGTAAGATTCGCAAGAAGAGCATTATCTAAGATTGCAAAACATGAAGCAAGTTTAAGAAAAGCAATGTTTGAATTAGAACAGGCATTCTTAAGAGACCCAAGACCAGAAAACCAAAAGTTGGCAAAGGATATCAAAAAGAATTATAAGAATAATGTGACTGGATTCATGAAAGATTCAGTTCAAATGATTAAGAGGATGAAGTAAGATGAAAAACCTAATTGTAGATTACATACCATTTGAGGTAACACCACAACAAATAAACGAATCTATGAAAGAAAACAATGGTAAGTTAATTGTTAAAGGTGTATTACAGAGAGCAGATGCTAAAAATCAAAATGGTAGAGTATATCCAAAGGAAATTCTAACAAGAGAGGCAAAAAACTATGCTCAAAACTTTATTAAACAAAGTAGAGCATTGGGTGAATTAGACCATCCAGATAGTTCAGTTGTTAATCTACAAAATGTATCACATAATGTAACTGAAATGCATTTTGAGGGAGATAGTTTATTAGGGACAGTAGAAATCTTAACCACACCAAGTGGAAATATTTTAAGAGAATTATTCAAGAATGGTATCAAGTTAGGTATCAGTTCTCGTGGTATGGGTTCAGTAGAACAAGTTCGAGAAGCAGAGGGAGATGTTATGAAAGTGGGAGATGATTTTGAACTTATCGCTTTTGATTTCGTATCTAATCCATCTACACATGGTGCTTTTATGCATCCATTAAGTGAGGGTGTTGATAAAACACAACAAGGTAGAACTTGTGGACAATATTGTAAAGCAGAAGATATAATTAATAAAATTATAAGAGGAGAGTAATATGCCAGGTTTAGAAGATAAACAATTACCGAATATTCCAAAAGAAAACGATAGTTTAGGTGGAGATTTAGGATTAGAAAATACACCAATACCACCAAATGGACAGATTGCAGACCCTACATTTACAGAATTAGCTGATGGTAATGATGCACCACAACCACAGAAAGGAAAAGTAGGATTAGAAGATTTTGCTATACCAGATAGTGGTAAATTAGGAAAAACTTTTAGTGGTGATGGGTTGGCAAAGTAATGCCTTCCAAATCTAAAGCTCAACAAAGATTTATGGGAATGGTTCATGCACTCAATAAGGGTGAGATGGACCCAAGTGATGCTTCACCAGAAGTGAAGAAAGTTGCTAAATCAATGAAAAAGAAAGATGCAAAAGACTTTGCATCAACCAAGCACAAGGGGAAACCAAATAAAGTGGCACAAGAATGGTTAAAGAAAACAATTAGAGAACTAATTGAACAAGAACTGAACCTTGAGGGAACTTGTGGTTATGGTGAAGAGGGTGAGTTAGGTGATGAACCTGCAGGCCCACATCTATTAAACATCAAAAAAGAATCCTTTTCAGAATTAGAAGCAGAGAGATATGATAAAAAATTAAAATCTGCTATTAAAAGAATTGCAAAGAAAGATAGAAAAAAAGGATTGTTGTTAATGAACTTCTATAAAAAACATTGGGTAGAGTTTATGATAAAATCAAAACAAGCACTCGGAGAATCTATACTTAATGAGGGTGAAAAAGAAAAGATTGAACAATTACTAATCAAGTATGGTAACACACCTGAAGATGCAAAACAAATGGTTAGTAAAACTTATGATTATATAAAAAAAGCTTATAGAAATGCAAACGCATCAAAGAAGGCAGAGATTATGTCAGGTTTGATGAAGTTTGAAACAGCAGAACACATCGTAAAATTAGTTGAGAAGTGTTGGAAAGGATATGAGAAAAAAGGAACCAAAATGATGTTTGGTAAGAGATATCCTAATTGTGTAAAGAAAGAAAATATAAATCCAATATTACATTTAGATGAAACTACTTACAAAGGGTTTGTTAAGTATATGAATGATTTCTATGGACCAAAGGGTATTTATCCAGATAAAAAGAAAAGAACTCTAAAGATGAAAGATATTGGAACTGCATACTCAGTATTATTAAAGAAGAAACCTGATTTTGAAATCGGATATGATTCTACTGATAGAGAGATGTTAAGAGATATTTTAATCAAGATGAGAAAACTTGACCCAGATTATTCACAAAAAGAATACATGAACACTCAGTTGAAGAAAAAGAAAAAACGAGGATTAGATGTAGAAGCTTTTGATAAAATGGAAATGCACAAACTTCAAACTGCTATCAAGATGTTTCAAAACAAAATTAAAAAACAAGGTAGAGTTACTAATGCTAGAGATGAAGACCATCTTAAAAATCTAATAAAGATTTATAAACAAATGGGTGGTAAAGGTATTAGAGAAGCAATGGATAAAAGACAAGGTGCAGAAACTCTAAAACAATTAGGTGGTAATAGGTTTATTATGATGACAGGTGCTAAACACTTTGGTGTAGGACCTAATGGAATGAGTTTCAAGATTGGTAGAAACTCTAAAAGAGTAAACCATGTTACAATAGATTATGATAGAGGTAGAGATTTATATAATATGAAATTTGATTGGGTAACTATCAAAGGTATTAAAAACAAGAAAACACTAAAAGGTATTTATGCAGACCAGTTACAAGATATGTTCACTAAATATACAGGTATGTACACAAGTTTGTAGGAGATTATGGTGATAAAATTATATGATGTATTAAAAGAATCAAAAGCAGGATATATAACCGAGGCTTTTAAAAGTAAACTACTAAGAAAGTTTTCTATGAATAATAGAGGTTCTTTAGATAGAGATTTATATAGTTACTTAGCAACACAAGGTTTAGAAGCAAGTAAGATTGAAGATAGCCAAATTGAAAAACAATCTCGATTACCTGGAAAAGGTGTTGCAATTGCAGTAGCAAGTAAGAAAGTAACTCTTTATGCAAAAGGTAATAGATATTGGGAATCTAATTTAGAAATAGATAAAGGAACAATTGTATGTGTATTCAAAGATGGTAAATCATTATGGTATACAAGAAGTTGGAGAAGTAAAGATATTCAAGTAAAAAATCCTACAGCATATGGTTCTGAAGATATGAGAACATTTGGTTTAAATAAATACGGATGGCAAAGTCCTAATGCAGTTAAAAAGATAGATGGGATTCAGTTTTATAAAATCAATATGGATGAAGATATGCCTTACATGGGTGCTAAAAACATAAGAAAATTAAGACAAGATATACAATCTGGTTCTTGGAAGTGGAGAACTAATAAAGATTTTCAACAAGAAAACGAAAGAAGATATGAAGATGCAATAAGAGCAATTTATCGTGACCCCGCCAAAGTAAAAGCTGTAATTAAGAAAACAAAAGATTATGCTAATAAATTAATTGTTGGGTTAGTTGGTGGTAAACCAAATGCAGTTTCTTATTCTGTAATGAAAGGTATAAAGATGGACCCAAAAAGTGAGCGTGATGTAATGAGAGCATTAAGTGATATCACAACCGCTATGAATAAATTTTATGAACAATTAGATTATTATGCTGATG
>VTLG01014204.1_pt1 | contig 15662 bp, 27 predicted proteins | sample 4694571 | NCBI WGS metagenome assembly VTLG01 (sample SAMN12604809, study PRJNA352737) | marine metagenome | biome: ENVO:00000447; feature: ENVO:00000209|ENVO:00000569|ENVO:01000036; material: ENVO:00002151; isolation source: viral sequences binned using virsorter ...
CATGTAAACTATAATCACTTGGTAGTATTGACTAATTAGGGGGGTTTTATATAAAGGTAGTATGGAATTAGAACTTAAATTCAGTGTGGCACCTGCAGTGCTATTTTTGGAGACTCAATTAGATGCCCAAATAGTGGGGGGTTTGAATAAGTACCTGGATGCACGGCATCAGAAGGGTGGTGAGTCTTTTGCCCATAAACTGGTAGGTCAAATCTCACATGGTGAGCAGCTTAAAATGGACTCTGATGATCCATTGGTGAGACCGTTTACCCAAGTTGTGGCAAATATGTCACAGAATTACCTGCAACAGTTTTGTAAGACCATCGGGGTAGAACCCTTAAAACGTTTACCCAATGTGCATAGCTTATGGTCAGTCCACTCTTATGAACGAGATTATAACCCTGTTCACGATCATGGTACCGATACTATCATGGGCTTATCCTTTAGTACGTGGACTAAGATACCACCGCAAATAGTCGAGCAAGAGGACTACAATAGTAGTAAATTAATCGACTCAAGTGGGATTGCAGACGGGTTTTTACAGTTTCACTTCGGTCAGACTAGCTCCCGTGGTTTGGAAGAACTACGACCACCATTTTCCCGCATGATTAAGCCTGTGGTAGGTAAGATCGTGATGTTCCCATCATGGTGTCAACACTGCGTTTATCCCTTCGAAGGTAAGGGTGAGAGACGTACTGTAGCTGGTAATCTTAATATGGTACCCGCCAATCTAGTGTGACCTCAATAACTGAAGATATTCTGAACTGGTCAATTAAACACGTTGAGATACCTCGTGCTGGTTTGCCCATTTGTCCCTATGCGAAACAGGCTCGGTTGCAAAACCAAGTCACCATAGAGGAGGTGGAGTCTGAGCTATTTCTAGAACGCTTATGTGAACTAGCTGGGGGTTTTAATCAAACCGATCAAAAACTCGTTATTCTAGCGTGTGCTGACATCTCCATAGGGCCTGATACTCTTTTTGACTATGTTCATGCTCTAAACCACGTTTATGTGCCTTTAAACACATATTTGATGGCCTCATACCCTGAAGAGGAAGCTGAGACCTTTTTAGGTGACTGGGAGCCTGTAAATGAATTTCTTATGGTACTGATCCAGCCATTTGAAGAACTAGAGTCTGCATCTGCAGCTCTACATAAAATTGGATACTACAACAACTGGAGTCAGGAGTATTATGCTGACACCGTAACTTTAAGACAATCATATAGGAGGATATATCATGCGAGGAATGAAAAAAAGATCAAAGAAAAAGAACATGAAGAAAAACATGAAAAAGAAATCCATGAAAAAGGGTAAGTAAATGGTATTAATTAATTACACAAAAACCATGTTTGATGCTTTAAAAGATAAAAAAAGCAATAGAAAGTTTGTAAATAAAACACCATTTCAAATGCCAAAACCAAGAAAAATTCCTGGTAAACCAAAACCATTTAAAAAGATGGGCAAGTAATGGCTAAGAAAAAAGCAATCCCTACTAACAAAGCCTTATACGCTAGAGTCAAAGCTGAAACTAAGCGTAAATTTAAGGTGTACCCTTCGGCGTATGCCAATGCATATTTAGTACGTACTTATAAAAAACGTGGTGGCGGTTACCGCTCTAAGTAATGGCTAAACCTACTGGTGGATTAACTGCATGGTTTGGCAAAGGTTCAAAAGGGGATTGGGTTGATATTGGAGCCAAAAAGAAGAACGGCAAGTTTCAACCATGTGGCCGTAAATCAGCCACTAAATCTAAACGTAAATACCCTAAATGTGTGCCAAGATCCAAAGCACGTGGTATGACCGCAGCACAGATCAAGTCTGCAGTCGCACGTAAACGATCAAAAGCACAAGGGGTTGGTGGTAAACCCACTAATGTAAGAACATTTGCTAAAAGGAAAACTAATGCCAAGAAAACTAAGTAAAAAACAAAAAGCTCTAGCAAGAGTAGCTAAACCACGCAACAAAATAACAGGTGCGGATTTTAGAAAATTAAAAAAAAGGAAAAAAAACAATGCGTAGCACAAGTAAAACAAGAGCAAAACAAAGAAGTAAATCTAGATTAAAACAAAGAAATCCAAAAGGCACACGCAGTCCTATACCATTGGGTGAAGGAGCTTTTCAAATGGGGCCTTCATTGACTGAAAAACAATTAAAGAGCTTAGGAAGTCAAGCAATAACAAGACTTAGGAAAGAAAGAAAAGGACTTTCAGAATCAGAAATGGATTTTCTTAAAAAACTACAAAGTAAAAAAAATAAATTTATGTTTTAATTTGATATTTGCACTAATAAAGCACTTAAAAACATAACTAAAAAAACACCGTAAATATTAAATAGATTCATCATATAGCTATGCTATACATGAAAAATTACGTACATAAAATATAAAAAATAAGGATATTAACTGTCAAAATGGCTATTACATACAGAGGAGAACGCTTTTCAGGTTACAATAAGCCAAAACGCACACCAGGTAAGTCCAAAAAGTTTGCGGTACTTGCAAAACAAGGCAAACAAGTAAAATTAATACGGTATGGTGATCCAAATTTATCAATAAAGAAATCTATGCCTGGTAGACGTAAGTCTTTTCGTGCTAGACATCGATGTGATACGTCACCACCATCAAAATTAACCGCAAGATTTTGGTCTTGCAAGAATTGGTAATAAAAGAAAGATACAAAAATGAAACATGGCGGCAAAAGAGAAGGTTCAGGTAGACCAAAAGGCGTTAAAAACGGAACAAGACATGAACGTCTTGAAAAAATGCTTAACAAGGGTACTGTAACTCCGCTTGATTATATGTTAAATATACTTAACACTAAAAAAACTAGCCCTGAAAAGAAAATGTGGGCAGCAGAGAAAGCAGCACCGTATGTACACTCAAGGTTATCTTCGGTTAACAGCACTATTAGTGGTGATGACGATAAGCCTGTCAATGTTAGCATTGGTTGGAGAAAAAAGAAACGTGATTGAGGGTTTGCTTGGTAGAATTATGCCAATGATGTCAAAAGTAGGACTCTTGGTAGATAATTCTAGTCCTACCAACATGGAACAAGTGTATAATATACTTAACAGCGATGAGAGATTAAGTAAAAACGCAGTAGCTGCAATTATGGGTAACATAGATGTAGAAACAGGTGGTAGTTTTGACTTTATGCAACAACAAAACAAAGGGCCTGGCTATGGACTTTTTCAGTTTGAAGGTATACAAAGACAAGAGTACGATAAGTTTATAAAAGACAATAATTTAGATGACTCAGCTAAATCACAAATAGATTATGTTATGGAGAATATATTTGGTGATAAACAAAATATAGTGGGACAAGGCAACGCTAAAAAAATACGTGATGCTTTTGCTGGTGATGTAGATACTGCTACTGAAATGTTTATGACTAAGTTTGAAAGACCTAAAGATCAAAGCTCTAAACAAATAAATAAAAGAATTAACAAAGCAAAAAGTATTATGGATATGTTCAATGATTAAATTTTTAAGCATAATAGAAAAATACTTAGCACGATTACAAAGTTGGATTTGGAAAAAGCGTTGGAATAGACGTAAGTAATGGAATTAGAAATACCTTACGAACCAAGACCACTACAAGAAAAGATTCACAACGATCTAAGAAGATTTAATGTCATCTGCTGTCATCGCAGATTTGGCAAGACTGTATTTGCCATCAATCATTTAATTATGACTGCATGTGAAATACAGAACGCAAGATTGGCGTATATTGCACCAACCTATCGCCAGGGTAAAGCAGTCGCTTACGACTATTTAAAAGAATATACAGAACCCTTAATGAAACTTGGTGGTAAACGTCACGAAACCGAACTGAAGGTTGATCTATGGAATGGATCACGTATACAAATCTTCGGCTCGGACAATCCCGATGCACTTAGAGGTTTAGGTTTTGACGGTGTATGCATGGATGAGTTTGCTCTCATGTCACCTCGTACTTGGACAGAGGTTGTTAGACCTGCCATAAGTGATAAACTAGGTTATGTTATTTTTATTGGTACGCCTATGGGCCATAATCAGTTTTGGGATGTATATGATTTTGCAAAACGAACAGGGAAGGATTGGTATGCACAACTTTATAGAGCAAGTGAAACAGAAATTATCGATGCTCAAGAACTTGAATCTGCTAGAGCTACTATGCCAGAAGATCAATATGAGCAAGAGTATGAATGTAGTTTCCAAGCTGCAGTCAGTGGGGCCTATTATGGCAAACAAATACAAAAAGCTGAAAAAGAAAATCGCATCACTGATGTAGATTACGATGATAGTATTGGTGTAGAAACCTGGTGGGATTTAGGTATAGGTGATTCGACTTCAATTTGGTTTGCACAACGTACTGGCAACGAAATACATCTGATAGATTACTATGAAACTTCAGGTGAGTCACTGGCACACTATGCTGGTGTCTTAGAAGATAAAGGTTACAACTATAGTCGGCATGTAGCACCACATGATATTGTAGCTAGAGAATTAGGCACAGGTAAATCTCGTTTAGAGGTTGCCTATGATTTAGGTATTAACTTTGATGTATGTCCAAAGCTAGAAATACAACATGGTATTGAGGCGGTAAGAAATACATTAGATCAATGTTGGTTTGATAAAAACCGATGTAAGTATGGTATTGATTGTTTGCGACAATACCGCAAAGAGTTTGATGATAAAATGCAAACATTTAAAAATAAACCCTTGCACAACTGGGCATCTCATGGAGCCGATAGTTTTAGATATGGCTGTGCAATAGATCCTGGCACTGCTAGTGTATGGACAAGAGAAATTAACGTAGATACAAGGTATATAGTTTAATATGGCAAAAGGTAAACCACTTACAGAATTAGAAGTTGGCTCGATAGTTAGCTCAGAGATCAAAGCATCTTTAGGTTACATTGGTTCTGACATTACAGAGCAAAGACAAAAATCATTAGAATATTATTTTGGTGAACCTTTTGGTAACGAGCAAGAAGGTAGATCACAAGTTGTATCTACTGATGTATCTGATGTTATTGAGTCGATCTTACCAACTTTGTTAAGAACCTTTGCAGCTAGTGATGAGATTGTAAAGTGTGAGCCTGTTACTGCAGAAGATGAAGAAGTTGCAAAACAAGCTAGTGACTATCTTAACTACGTCTTTAACAAAGACAACGATGGCTTTATTACCCTTTACACATTATTCAAAGATGCACTAATACAAAAAAATGGTGTAGCTAAAATTTACTGGAACACATCAAACAAAGTAGAACGTGAAACATACGAGAAACTTAGTGAAGATGAATACACTATGTTGTTGGATGAAGATGGTGTAGTAGCAAAAGAACACACTGAGTATGAAGATGAAAGTGCAAAGAAAGAAAAAAATAAAATACTAGAGCAGATAGAAGAATCAGGACAGCCTGTAGATCCTATGGTGCTAGACCAAATAGAAAACACACCAATACCAAACTTACATGATGTGGTAATTGAACGTGAAGAAACTTACGGCAAAGTAAAAATAGAAGCTATACCACCTGAAGAGTTTCTTATTGAACGTAGAGCTAAAAGTATTGAAGATGCAAACTTTGTAGCACACCGAACTACATCTACAAGAACACAACTTATTGAAGCTGGGTTTGATAGTGACAAGGTTTATAGTTTACCTGCAGACTCACAAGATAAATACAACGAAGAAAAAACTACAAGATTTAGAAACCTAGATTACGACTACGATAGTAATGCAGGTGAAGAAAGCACCGATGAAATATCTATCTACGAGTGTTATATTCGTATTGATGAAGAAGGTGATGGTATTGCGAAGTTAAGAAAAATAACTTTAGCAGGTACTGAAGGTTATACGATACTTGATAACGAACTATGCGATAGCGTACCGTTTGTATCTGTTACACCTATCATGGTGCCACACAGATTTTATGGTCGTTCTGTATCTGAAATGACTGAGGATTTACAGTTAATCAAGTCTACAGTTATGCGTCAGTTACTAGACAACATGTATCTAACTAACAACAACCGAGTTGCAGTTATGGATGGTCAAGTTAATCTTGATGATCTATTAACAAATAGACCTGGTGGTGTAGTTAGAACTAAAGGTTCGCCTGGTCAAGTAATGATGCCAATGCAAACGCAAACTATAAACAATCAAGCGTTCCCTATGTTGGAATATCTTGACACGGTAAGAGAACAACGCACAGGTATTACACGATACTCACAAGGTATGGATGCTGACTCGTTAAATAAAACAGCAACAGGTGTAAACACAATATTATCTCAAGCACAAATGCGTGTAGAACTTATTGCACGTATCTTCGCCGAGACTGGTGTTAAAGACATGTTTTTAAAAATGTTTGAACTAGTTGTTAAACACCAAGACAAAGAAAGAATTATTAAAATAAGAAATAACTTCGTACCATTTAGACCTATGGAATGGCGTAACCGTTGCAACATTTCTATAAGTGTAGGACTAGGTACTGGTTCAAGAGATCAACAACTTGCTATCTTAAATAACATATTACAAACTCAGCTTAAAGGTTTAGAACTACAAGGTTCTGCTGTTGGGCCTATGGTTAACTTACGTAACATTTACAACACGCTAAGTAAGATTGTAGAAAACGCTGGTCTGAAAAACCCTAATGCGTTCTTTACTGATCCTGATATTGGTATGCAAAACATGCCACCACCACAGCCACCACAACCTACCGAGTTTGAAAAAGTTTCACAGCTTCAAGTTCAAGGTGAGAACTACAGAAAACAAATTGATAGCGAACTTAAAATAAAACAATTAGAAAAAGATTATCAAGAGATGATTCTGAAGTTTGAAACTCGTATTAAAGAACTAGAATTACAATACGGTACTAGAATTGACGAAACACAACTACGTAACAATGCGATGTTGGCTAAAGAAGAAATAGTACAACAAGGGAAAATCCAAGAACAAGCACAAAAGTCTTTGCTTGAACAACAAAAATCTGCACTTAGTGAACTTGACCAAGTAGCACGAACTATGGTAAACCCTAATAATGCAAAAGAATAGTTTAGAATCTGAAAGATCACGTGGTGAAAAAGCAAAGTTATTGCTAGACGAACCGTTATTTAAAGAAGCATTTGAAGTTTTAAAACAAGAATATCAAAATGCTTTGTTGGCTACCAAACACAATGAAGATGAAGAAAGAAAAATTTTGTGGTTAGCCTATCACCTTACTGACAAGGTAGAAAACCATTTTCGAACCGTTATGGACACTGGTAAATTAGCTAGTGTACAACTTAACGACATCAAAAAGAATTCGACTTAAATCGAATACACCAACCTGATAAGGAGTGTAACATTTAAAAAAAGGAGGCTGTTATGGCTGATAGCCAAGCAACTAACGTAATAGATGCAGGAAATCTTATTAAAGGTCTAATGACCAACAATGAATCTGCACCTGTTGAAACTGCTCCTACAGAAGTATCTGAGGAGCCAACCGAAACAGTAGAAACAGAAGAAGAAGGACTTCTTACTGAAGAAACTGAAAGTCCTAATGAGACAGAGTCTTATGAGGCAGAAGAAACATCTGAGTCGAGTGATATACAAGAGAACTCTGAGGAACCAATGTACACTGTAACCATAGACGGTACAGATTTGTCGGTCAACCTAGAAGAGTTAATTCAAGGGTATCAACGAAATGCAGATTACACTCGTAAAACACAGGAACTTGCACAGGAAAGAAACCAGTCAAGCGAATTTGTTGAACGATCCAAAAAAGACGTTGAAGCTAAACTTACTAAGCTGAACGAACTTAACAACGCTGCACAAGCACAACTACAACAAGAATACGCAGAAGTTGATTTTGAGAAGTTATATGAAGAAGATCCTGTAGAAGCTGCAAGATTAGAGCATAAGATGCGTAAAAAGCATGAACAATTAGCTCAAGTATCACAGCAAACTCAAGAGTTACAAGCTCAAGAGTTTAACAAATACTTAGGTGAACAACAAAAACTTCTAAGTCAAAAAGTTCCTGAATTAATGGATGAACAAAAAGGCCCTCGTTTTAAACAACAAATGAGAGATTATTTGGGCAACATAGGATTTAATGACAATGAAATTAATAGTGTATACGATCACAGATACGTGATGCTTGTTAAAGATGCGATGAACTATCGTAATCTACAAAAAGCAAAGCCAGGAATAAAGAAAAAAGTGGCTAATGCTCCTAAAGTTGTCAAAGGTGGAGTGGCGAAAAGTAAAGGTCAGGTTAATGCAGAGGCAAGACGTCAACAACTCTCAAAACTACGTAAGACTGGGCAAGTCAGAGATGCTGCCAAGTTCTTTCGTAATTTAATCTAACTAATAACAAGGAGGCCACATGGCACAACCAACAAACTTATTCGATACGTTTGAGACGGTAGGTATTAGAGAGGATTTAGTGGATGTAATTTATAACATTTCTCCCGAAGATACTCCTATACTTTCTGCAATTCCTAGAACTGCAGCTAAGTCTACAAAACACGAATGGCAATTAGATAGTCTCGCTACACCTGCAACTAACGCAGTTATTGAAGGTGATGACGCAACTATCGATGCACTAAGTGCAACAACTAGAGCTTTCAACTTTTGTCAAATTGCTGACAAAGTGATAGCACTTTCAGGAACTCAATCTGCTGTTGACGCTGCAGGTAGAGCTGATGAAATGGCTTATCAGATTGCTAAAAAATCAAAAGAACTTAAGAAAGATATGGAGTTCGATCTAATCGAGCCGAATGTACAAGTATCAGGTTCTGCAACTGCTGCTAGAGAGCTAGGATCTATTCCTACTTGGTTAAAAACTAACGGTGATGCAGGAACTTCTGGTTCACTTTCTACTGGTTCAGGTACTGACTTACCAGGTTCAGGAACAGACAGGGATTTAACTGAAACAATCCTTAAGACTGTTATCAAAGAGGTGTATGAGTCAGGTGGAGAAATGGACATGTTAGTATGCCCACCATCTGTGAAACAAGTAATTTCAGGTTTCAACGCTAATACAACTCGTTTTGGCCCTGCTGAAGCTAAGACAGAATTTGCGGCTATTGACGTATATTCTTCAGACTTCGGAGACCTAAGAGTGGTACCAAACAGAGTAATGGCTGTTACAGACGCTAAAGATGTATTTATCATTCAGCGTGATATGATGGCAACTGCTTACCTAAGAGATTTCCAAGTTCAGGATCTTGCCAAAACTGGTGACTCTGAGAAGAAACAACTTTTAGTTGAGTATACTCTTGAAGTTAGAAATGAAGCTGCACACGGCATCATTCTTGACATCAACCAATAAAACTAATTAGGTGAGGGGCTTCGGCCCCTCCCTTTTATTTAAGGAAAAAAAATGAATAAAGCTCCAACAACATTTAAACCAGGTGCTACTCAGACTGTAGCCGTAGCTGACTCATCTGCTGCTTCTAGTGCTGTTAATGCACAGACAAGAGATATTAGAGTAGTTTCAACTGTAGATGCCTATGTAGAAATTTCTTCTGCACCCACTGCAAGTTCATCATCATTTATATTACCAGCTTTTACTGTAGAGTATTTAAGAGTTGCTGGTGCTGATAAAGTTGCATTTTTGAGAATTGGTTCTACTACAGGAACTGCAAGAGTAACTGAACTAAGTCAATAATGCGACCAGGTTTTATATCAATTCGTAGTCAGGACAGGTATCGTAACCGTAGAACTGACGTACCGAATGATGCAATATTAGTAGAAGATTTAACCTACCTCTTAAAAGAGGGTGGCGATAACATCATACTTGAACAAGGTGTCGGTGTATCGTATGAGACTGATACGCCAATTCAAAACTAATGAAATTTAGTGAATTAGTTGAGGTATTGAAGTCAAAAGAAAAAGATACAAAACAACAAACTAAGAACAAACAAAGATTAAAAGTATTAAGAAAGAGGATAAGACATGGCTGATAGTAAGATTAGTGAATTAACAGCATTAACATCTAGTGCATCAGATGATGTATTACCTATAGTAGACACTAGTGCAACTGCCACTAAGAAAATGACTATAGCAAATATATTTAAAGATATACCTGTAAGTGTAGGAATTAATTTTGATAGTCCTGCATTAAAACTGCATGTAGTAAATGATTTAGCATCAAGTCCACTATATGCAAGTAACCAATGTGCTGTATTTGAAGATGATAACAGACCAGGTATACAAATGGCTGGTAGTGCTAATAACATAGGATTGATAGACTTTGGAGATAACGCTGCATTTAACTCAGGTGGTATTCATTATAAACACGCATCAGATTCATTTGCTTTTGTTGCTGCTGGTGATGAACAAGTAACTATATCTAATGGTGTTCTTGGGCCAGTTACAGATTCAGATGTAGACTTAGGTACTTCCTCTTTGTACTTTAAGGATGCGTTTATCGATACTATTACAACTACTGGTGCTATTAATGGCTTTGCTAAAAGATGGGTTGCTTACACTGCAAACTTTACCGCAGTAGCTGGAGACAGAATACTTGCAGACACTTCAGGTGGTGCATTTACCGTTACTTTACCTGCATCCCCTGCAGTTGGTGATGAGATACACATACTAGATAGTGCTGCATCTTTTGATAACAACAATTTAACCGTAGCTAGAAACGGTAAAAAAATACAAGGTGCAACAGCAGACCTTACTATAACCACTGAAAATACAGGTATTGGACTTGTGTTTATGTCAGACACTTATGGTTGGAGAGTATTGGTTGATGCTTACAATGTAGATACTACGGAGCTGTAACATGGATGACATTTACAACCCTAATCAGGATGTACACATCGACAGAGGCACACGTAAACTTGTTGTTAAAAGTTCGCAAGATACTACACCAATTTTAGAACAAAATAAGATATTTCGTAATCATATACCTGAAGCACAAAAAGGTGAGTTTCAACGTATTGCACAGATACCGCTTATTGCGTTAAAAGTAAAAACTAAAGAACGGTTTGGTCATTCTAACTTTTACAAACTTGATAACGAACAACAAAAAAGTTTGGTACGTGAAATGGTAAACAGTAATGAGTATATGTATTTTAGAACAGGAGATAAAAGATTATAATGGCTTTAGATACATACGCAAACTTACAAACAGCAATCGCTAACTTTTTAGCACGTGATGATCTTACTACAGAGATTGTAGATTTTATCAAACTAACAGAAGCAGATTTTAATCGTAGACTACGAGTACGTGCTATGGAGACAGTTAACACTTCATTTAGCATTGATGCTGAGACCGAAGCACTACCTACTGGTTTTTTGCAAACACGCAGTTTTATTTTAGCTACTAATCCTAAAACAGCTTTACAATTTATGACACCGTTTCATCAAGCAGAAACACAAGGTGGTTCAGAAAGTGGTAGACCACGTGCATACTCTATTGAGGGTACAAACTTTAGATTTAGTCCTTCACCTGATAGCACCTATACGGCTACTATAGTATTTTATAAAGCGTTTGATAGTTTAAGCTCATCAACTACAACCAATCATATTCTAACTAATCATCCTGATGTATATCTTTATGGTTCGTTATATTTTGCTAGTACGTTTATTCGTGGTATGGATCCACAAACTGTTGCTCAGTTCAAAGGTCAATACGAAGCTGCACTACAACAAGTAGAACTTGCAGATGAAAAAGATAAATATAACGCTACACCATTAGTACAACGATCAGGTATAAGTATAAACAACATTGATAACGTAAGATAATGCAAGTACCTTTTGGAGAATGGCTACCTGACCTACCCGATCACGTGAATCCTGGTGCTACTGAGGCAAAGAATGTTTTTCCTGCAGTAAACAGTTATCGACCATTTAACAATATTTCAGTTACCTCAAGTAACGCACTAGATGCAAGATGTCAGGGTGCAAAAGCCTTTAAATCCGACAGTGGTGTCGTATCTATCTTTGCAGGTGATGCTACCAAATTATACAAACTAACAGCAAATGCTTTTGTTGACGAAAGTGGTGGTACTACTTTTAGTTACTCTGATGAAGGGTATTGGGACTTTGTAAGGTTTGGTGAAGTCGTAGTAGCTTTTAATGGTGATGATGCACCACAAGCATGGACACTGGATAGTTCCAGTGATTTTGCTGCATTGTCAGGATCACCACCAGCATTTAGACATGCTGCAGTGATTGGTAATTTTTTAGTTACGGGTTTTCAACCTTCGGCACAGAATAAAGTACAGTGGTCTAGTTTTAACGATCCAACTGCATGGACTGCAGGTGTAAATCAGGCTGATTCTGAAGTGTTGCCTGAAGGTGGAGTTATCACTGGTATTACTGGTGGTCAGTATGGTTTAATATTTCAAGAGTCACGTATCACTAGAGTAGACTATCGTGGTGGTAATGTGGTGTTTTCATTTAGACGTATAGAAGAAAACAAAGGTGCGGTGCAAGGTAAGAACGTAATTCAAATTGGTAATCTTGTGTATTACTTATCAGAAGATGGTTTTTATGTAACTAACGGAACGCAGTCAAAACCTATTGGTGCCAACAAAGTAGACCGTTTTTTCTACAATGATTTGAAAACTGCACTAAGAGAACGTGTTAGAGCTTCTTATGACCATGAAAATAAATTAGTAATGTGGTCTTATCCATCTGCTACAGGTAACAACTCAGGTACACAAAACGATAAAATTATTATATACCACATAGCAAGTGATAGATGGTCATTGGTAGAATTAGATCACGAAGTCATCGTTGATAGCTTGTCACCTGGTTTTACATTAGAAGAACTAGATGATTATCCAGCATCAGGTACTAACGACATAGATGCAATTACTGTATCTTTAGATAGCCCAGCATTTATTGGTGGTTTACGCACTTTAGGTGTATTTAATACAGATCACAAGTTAGGATCATTTGAAGGAGATGCATTAGAAGCTGCTATTGGTACTGGCGAAACAGAAATATTTGCTATGAACCGATCATTAGTTACACACGTTAGACCTATTGTAGATACAAGTTCTGCTACAGGTACGGTAAGTTTTCGTAATAGAGTTGCTGACTCTGCTACGACTACTAGTGCTTCAAGTATGCACTCAACAGGAACGATACCGTTTCACAAATCAGCAAGATATTTTAAATTTAACTTACAAATACCAGCAGGTACTACTTGGTCAGATGCACAAGGTATTGATGTAGAAGCAATCAAAGAAGGATATAGATAATGGCAATTTTAAATAGTACATTTGGGCCTGGTTTATTTGGAACAGGTATGAGAACTGCTGATTTTAGAGATCAAGGATTTCAAAATTTACCAGGTTTTGGAGGAGGTATAAACTTACCAATAAATATTAATAATAATCCTTTTTCAAATCCAATTCAAGATGGTATGTTTCGACCACCAATGCAACAACCTGTGCAAAATCAAATGCCTGTTGCTGGTTCTTTTTTAGATCAATTACAACAATCAACTCAATCTTTAAATAATCAAATACGTAACGTAGTTCCACAAAACAGTTTTGTTGGTAACGAATTCCAAATGCCATTTAATTTTGGTGGTAGCAGTTATTCTCCTGGTAATTTTACTTATACGCCACAACCATTTAATCAATATGGTAATATGTTTGGTTTTAACTTACCTAGTTTAAACCAATCTGGTATTGGTGGATTAACACCTATACAAGATCGTGAAGGTTACCAAGGTGAACGTCAATTTCCTGGAAGTTATGAATCTTTTGGCGGTTTAAATTTTTCTATAGATGAATTTGGCGTTCCAACTCAAGTTGAAGGCACTCCTTTAACAAGTCCATTATTAGGGTTACTTTCTAGTGTAAGCGGTTTAATACCAGGTAATGAAGCAAGTAGATTCGAAAATTTAGACGAAACTACGCAAAAACAGATATTTGGACTTTTAGATGAAGAAGCTAAGAAAAAATTAGCAGGTGCAGTAGATACAAATGTAACTAGGGATTTTATTAATAAAGGTCTTATATCGCAATTGTCTCCCGCAGAACAAGAAAGACTTGCACTTACAGATGAAGAACGTAACATTATTTCAAAAAAATCAGGTTATGGCCTATTTGGTTTAGGAACTCCAAGCGAAGCAGAAAGAGCTAAAGCATTACAAGAGCAACAAGACGCTAGAGATTTACAAAAACAAGCAGAAAAACAACGTCAAGCAAATTTAGCTGCATTTAATGAACGACAAAAAGCACAACAAGAAAAAGAAGGCAAAGATGGTGATGGCCCGACAGGTGGTTGTTTTGTCGAAGGCACTCCTATACAAATGGCTGATGGTACTACAAAAGAAATTACTAATATTGAATTAGGTGAAAAAACTAAAGGTGGTATTGTTGAAGCTAAAATGCAATTCTTACCACAAAACATTTATAATTATAAAGATGTATTAGTTTCTGGATCACATTGGGTTGTAGAAGATAATCAACTAATAGCTGTTGAAGATAGTAAACATGGAGTTCTTACAGATAGAATAGAACCTGTGTATACATTTAAGACTTCAAATAATAGAATATGGATTAATAATATTGAGTTTGGAGATTTTGAAACAGGTAGTGACGCAGATTGGGAACCACATTTTGAATCTGTCAGACAAAAACTAAATAAAGAACTTAGAGATGGCAAGTAAGATAGATCTACAATACATTTATCAAAACATAGACTCAACAGAGGAGTTTCAATTAATTGTAGAAGAACTTACTAATCAATTAATACGGTATCATAACGATGAAAATCAGGAGGTAACATCATGGTTTCTAGCATAGATCAATGTAAGAATTGCGAACATAGTTGTCATTGTGGAAACAATGGTGTTTGTGTAAGTTGCAAGTGTGCAAATTGTGAACATTTTGCTTACGAGGATTATTATAAATCATTAATGGAACTAAGTAAGCATAGAGACTAATGGCACATACCTATAAAAACTCAAAGGTAGATTTAACTACAACTAATGATACAGTTTTATATACATCACCTGCAGCTACGGTGAGTATTGTTAAATCAATACTTGTTTCTAATGATGATGCCAGTAATGCTTGTGAAATCACAGTTACTTTACTTAATACAGGTAATGATGTATTTAGTTTATTTAAACAAAAAGATATAGCTGCTAAAACAACTACTGAATTATTAACTAATCCTTTAGTAATGAATACAGATGAAGAATTAAAAATACAAGCAGAAAATGCAAATGATCTGCATGTTATATGTAGTTATTTAGAAATTTCATGATCGGCATAGTACAGATACCACAAGAAAACATAGAGACAGTTTGGAACTTAGTAGACGAGTCAATTACTAAGGCATTAGCTTATTCAGGACACCATTTTAATACTTCAGATGTATATGAGGCGTGTTTAAGTGGTGATAACCAGCTATGGTTAGCATGGGATGAAGAAGCCAAAACTAAACTTAAAGCAGTAGTAGTGACTAGAATTATAGAAAGACCGAATAGTAAAGTCGCTAATATCTTTATTTGCACGGGTAAGAATAGAAAAGATTGGCAAGATGGATTGCACGATATAGAAAAATGGGCTAAAAGTAATAAGTGTACACATTTTGAAACTTATGCCAGACCAGGATGGTCAAAAATATTAAACAAACAAGGGTTTAAGACAACCCATTATTTATTAGAAAAGAAATTGGAGAATTAAGTATGTCAAGTGGCGGTGGAAACCAAACAAC
>VTLG01011678.1_pt1 | contig 15658 bp, 34 predicted proteins | sample 4694571 | NCBI WGS metagenome assembly VTLG01 (sample SAMN12604809, study PRJNA352737) | marine metagenome | biome: ENVO:00000447; feature: ENVO:00000209|ENVO:00000569|ENVO:01000036; material: ENVO:00002151; isolation source: viral sequences binned using virsorter ...
GATTAGTGGTGCTGTTGGAGGTAATCGAAACCTCGATCTCTTACTTACCAAGCAAGTGCTTTACCACTAAGCTACAACAGCAGGATAGTATGAATACAAAATCAATACTTATATTGAGTGATACTCATTTTCCTTATCAAATACCACAATATTTTGATTGGATAAAAAAAATTAAAGATAAAGTAAAACCAACAATGGTTATCCATATAGGAGACTTAGTTGATTTTCACGCAATAAGTCAGCATTTACATAGTGCAGAATTACCGAACATTAAATACGAAATTAAAGATGCAATAAAGTGCATCCAAAAGCTGCATAAAATCTTTCCAGGTCCTCTGAAAATATTAAATGGCAACCATGATATTCGCATTCAAAGACTTGCAGAAAAATCTTTAATACCAAACTCTTTTCTTAAAAATATAAATGACATTTTAGAAATAGATAAAAAATGGAAGTGGACTTGGCATGATAAAATTGTCATAAATCTTCCCAATAAAAATCCTATTTTTTTTACACATAATTTTAAAACAAATGTGTTGAGTAGCTCGAAAGAATTAGGTATGAGTCTAGTGACAGGTCACCAACATACTAAATCGTCTATTGAATATTGGTCATCACCCACAGCCTTAAATTTTTCTTTATGTACTGGATGCAGCATAAATCCAAAACATGAGGCTTTTAAGTATGGCAAAAACTTTATTAAGCGACCTATTATAAGTGTTGCGAGTATAATTGATAGTTCTCCAACTATTCACAGTATGCCAATAGTAGATGGAAAGTGGACAGGTAAATTATGAACACTAACGATCCTTTAGTTCAAAAAGTTATAGACCGAATGGCAGCTAGGAGTGAGTCTGGAATAAAGAAGTTTGGTAACACAATGGATAAAGCTAATAAATCTTTACATGAGTGGATATTAGACACGCAAGAAGAATTAGCCGATGCAATTATATATTTAGAAAAAGTTAAAGAACAATTAAGAAAGAAAGAGGACTTATGGAATTTGAAGAACTTAAAGAACGAATAAAACATCATGAGGGTTATAGAGATACAATATACCTGGATAGTTTAGGAAAAAAAACAATAGGCTATGGTCATCTTATAACTGCAACAGATAAATTTGTTCCAGAAAAAAAATACTCAATGGAAGAATTAAACAAGGTTTTTGAGTATGATTTTCAAATTGCAGTCGATGGTGCAAAGCGAGTAACAGATTATGATAAATTGCATGATAAAGCTAAAGAAGTAGCGATAGAATGCGTTTTTGTCTTAGGTGCAAGAGGATTTTCCCTTTTTAAGCTATGTATAGGGCATTTAAACGAGGGTAGATATGGTAAAGGTGCAGAAGAGCTAAAAGACTCGCTGTGGTGCAAAAAACAGGCATTTAATAGGGTTTCGGCATTATGCGAGATATTGGAGAGTATAAAATGAAGTTTTTATTTTTATTATTATTTGCAGGATTAGTGGCAATAGAATTAGCAAGTTTATATATTTACTATCAACAAGTTGGTGGTAATTTATGTTAAATTTATTAATTAAACCTCTTTTAAATTTAGGAGGAGATGTTGTTAAAGGTGTCATAGAAAGTAAACGACTAAAATCTGAACAAAAATTAACAAAAATAAAAGCTGAAACTGAATTATTAAATAAACAAATCTCTGGTGAAGTAGAGTGGGATATACAAGCAATTAAACAAGCAGAGTCATCTTGGAAAGATGAATATTTAACTATTCTTTTTTCTATTCCATTACTACTTTGTTTTATTCCTTTTACAGTAGAATATGTTGAACGAGGTTTTTTAGCTTTGTCACAAACTCCAGATTGGTACAAATACACATTGGGCGTAATTGTATCAGCATCTTTTGGAATAAAAGGTGCAAGTAAATTTTTTAAAAAATAGGAGGAAACATGAAACTATTACAAGACTTATGGAATCACTTAAAAGAGTGGTCTGATTGGTCAATGAAAGATTGGATTAAAGCAGGTATTGTTGCAATAATCGTAATCGTAGTAATCGGTGCAATCTAAAGAAGAATTAAAAAGAATTGCAGAAGTGTTATCTGGTGTGTTTATTATAGGTAAATGCACCGAGACACCATTTATTATTAAAAAAAAGGAAAAAAAAATGGACAAGAAAAAACCAAGACCACCTAGATATTAATGCCTTTTCAATCTAAGAAACAAGAGAAGTACTTATGGGCAAACAATCCCAATATAGCAAAAAAATGGACTGATAAATATGGTACTTTTAAAAAGAATAAAAAGAAAAAGAAGAAAAAAATTATTACATGAAAAAAGTAAAGCTACCTAAAAAAGTAACCATTGGTGCTTTCGAGGTTGAGCTAATAACTATTCCTCACGAAGTTAGTTACGAGGTAGGCGAAGCTCAAGGAGTCTTTGTTCCCAAGCCACCATATAAAATATTTTTAGATGAAGGTATTATAGATCTCGGTGGTAAAGATGCAGTTAATGTAGTAATCCATGAGTTCTTACACATTGGTTATTATCAATACTTATTAAAAGATAAAGAAGAAGAGACTATTGTTAATTCGTATGGAAATTTTATGACAGAACTACTATCCAGATCAGAACTAAAAGACTGGATAGTAGATAATATTTAGATGGCTCATTATTGAGCCACCTTAGTTGCAATAACAAAATGTCCTATGCAATTAGATATTGTAAAACCCTTAAAATTATTTTCATTAAAAGTTTCAAAATAATCTCTAGAATCAAATACAAAATAAGCACCTTTAAGACCTAAAGTATTATCTCTACCATATTGTTTTTGTTTTATCTCTGTTTGTTCAGAAAGATAAAAATTTTGATTTTCACAATTATCAATGCCATCAGTCATACCATTAAAGTGTGTAATATTTTTAATATAAATGTTATTTTTATTTTCTTTAATAAATTTTTTTATTGTAGTTAAAGTTATTTTAGTCATTTGTTGCCTCCTTATAACTAGACATTATTAAATTAAATTGGTTATCGTAAACTGCTGTACTTCCATCTAAAAAAGTAAGTTTGATATAATGTTTAAACTCACCATTTTCGATTAAAGTATAAGTTTTTGATTTTTTAAATACTAATCTGTATTTATTTTTTCCCTCTTTAATAGTTTCAGTAAACATAAAGTCTCCTTATCTATAAGGATATCAATCTGGGGAAAATCTGGGGTGCATTTTGGGGTAGATTATTCTTCCAAATTGCTCCCCATTGTTCCATAAAGTTCCCAAATTTCCCAAATTGTTACCTTATGTTCCCTAATATGCATCTTTACCAATGGTTTGCTAGTCATTTATTACACTATTTTTTGGCTGTTTTCAGCCATTATTTTATGCCAAAATCAATCTGGGGTGAATTTGGTGCAAAAACTAAGGCAATAAATTAATTTTTTTAGGCATAGTTTGAGGCATTATATGAGAATAAACAGCCACACTCTTGCTATCTTTCCACCCACCAATATCTTTTAAGTCCTCAGTATCACAATTGCTATCTTTCCACCCACCAATATCTTTTAAGTCCTCAGTATCACAACCTGCATAGGCTCTAAGCCATGTTGCAAAAGTGTGCCTACATTTGTGAGGAGTTTTTTCAAAACTAATATCAGCTTGTCTCAGCATATCTCTCCAATTAAAATATAATCCCTCGCCATCTTTTTTATTACTCCAGGCTTTTCTCCACACAAAAACATAAAAACCTCTATCATTTACTTTATTTAACCATTCTTTTAAATTTTTATGAATAGTTACTGTTCTACTTTTATCGCCTTTTTCTTCCCACAATTTAATTTCATCTTTAACAAAATCTATATGTTCCCATTTGCAGTTTAAAGCTTCTTGTAGTCTAGCACCTGTATAAATACAAAACATCATTAATAATTTTATTTGAAACATACTGGTTGTTTTCATGCACTTTTCAACTTCTTCTGGAGTAAAATAAATTGGATCTCTTTCAATTAATTCTAATCGTGGAATAACCATTTTATGACTTTTGCCTAATTGGTTAGCATAATTAATAACTAAAGATACAGGACTAATAAAACTTCTATTAATAGTGCTAAATCTAGCCGACTTTTGTTTTTTTTCTAATTCAGTAAGATCGGTATAAGAAGATTTTTTTAAATGTTCTTCCATAGGATAACATTCAAAAGCCTTTTCTTTAATTAATTTGTTTGTTATGTGACGAACATCATATTCGCCTAAATAAGTAACAACTTTATCTATTAAATTTATAGTTTTTATAGATGGTGGCTTATCAGTATCCTGTTTCTTTTCTGCAGCTATGCCTTTAAATTTATATGTTTTAGTGCAATTAATATCTTGTTTTAGTCGTTCTATTAATTCATAAATAAATTTATTAGCCTCGCCTATTTTATCAGTTTTGGTGCTGATATTTTTTATATACTTAGTGTTTCCTTGATAATGAAAAGTTCCATTTACATAGTAAATATTACTTTTTACATCTGGTCTTCGTTTTGCCTTGAGCATAATTTTATAATCCTCTCTATATGTTCATCAGTAAACTTTTGTTGTCTACCAACATAAGTAGTCAAGGCAACCTCATCGGGAAATTTGGTTTTTAAATTTTTAAGATTCCTACATAAAGTTTTGTAATGAATCCCTAATTTTTGTGCTAGATGTTTTCTATCATGAAGTCTAATCATTTTATTTTTTTCCTTGATTTTCAATGGATTTTTCCTCCTCTTTCATACTTTCTATATGCTCTTGATATTCATCATCGTGTAAGTGTATCCCAATTTTAAAGGCTTCTTCGGCATCTATTTCTTTTCTTAAATTTTCAAGTTCCTTTTTTTCTTCATCAGTTGTAATTCTATCAGTAAAAAGAGCAGGATTTATAGGAGCTTCAACTTTAGGATTTAACTCCTCCTGTTCTTTTCTATGTCCCTCATAAATTAAATCATAAAATTTACTTGGTAATAAAAGAACATGGTCAATAGGATTGCTGTAAACTATGCACCAATGATTATGAATTGTTTCTTTACACTTGCTTTCCCATTTTCTAAAATGATGAATATTTCTTGATGGACTAGTTCCTTTTGTTAAATAATGTAATATCTGACTAGCATCTAAAATTCGAGGAGTAGCTTGATTTTCAAAATGAAGTTCCCACAACTTGTCAACTTCAATTCCAAATTCGTTTTCTCCTCCTTTATCAATTTGTTCAATTTTTAATATTTTTTTACTCATATTAACTCCATTTGGTTTGTGTTTTCTTTTTGTTTCCAAAAGACATTGCATAACCGAAATGGTTGTTCGCCTTTAAATCTTGGTGGTTTAATTTGTTTTGTTTTTGTTAACAAAGCTGACTCCAGGTCTTCTATACTTAAAAACATTTTTTGATTATTTTCTAGTAAAGTTAAAATAGCACCACCTTTTTTAATTGCCTTTTCAATTTCATAATCTTTTAAAGTTGCTTTACCTTGCCATAAACGAGCAATATTTCTTTTATAATAATTCATGGTGTAAGACCTCCAAGTTTCATTTCTGCTCTTGCAGTTGCATTGTGGTCTCTCATTTGTTCAATTTTTTCTGTTACTCTTTCTAACTCAGCATAAGCCTCATCCATTAACTCTTCTGCCTCCTGCAGCTTAGGGTTAATCTCAGTAACTTCTTTATCAATAAATGCTTTAGCTTTAGCATCTTCAACACTATGTTTTTCGTTAGTTAAAAAACGATAATGTAAATATTTCATTTTAATTTTTTCCTCTCTAATTCTTGTTAAAGAGTTAAACATTCTTTTAGCTTTGCGATGATTAATAATTGCCTCATATTTAGTGTTCGCAACTATATGAGGATCATATTTATTAATTCCTTTATCGTTCATAATTCTTCCTCTAATTTGTCTGCTATTAATCTAAGTGTGGTTGCTCTAACTCTGATATTATAATTTTTATCTTTATGACAACGATCATGACATTTTCTGCAAAGGCAGGTTAAGTTTTCAATATAATCTTTACATTTACTGCCACCAGATTGCTTTGCTGATAGGTGATGAATATCTGTTCCCTCCCAACTATTACATTCAAAGCATTGCCAGGTTTGTGCTATAGTTAATTCTGGCAACCAAAAATCATTAAAAATTTTTAAATGTTTATTTGCCATTAAATAAATTGTTTATTTGCCATTAAATAAATTATCTCCAATTCTCCAAATCATATATGCAATAATAATTAAAAATAATAACTGTAAAATTTCTAAAATTAATATTGTCATTCGCCACTCTCTGACAAAGTTTTTAATAATTTATCTGTTTCTGGTGATGGTTTTTTTAAATACCAACTAACAGTAGAGTAATCTTTTTTCATTGTTTTTGCTATTTCAGTAACACTTCTTTTTCTAATTTTATAAGCATGATGTACAAATTCTTGTCTAGCTTTAACAATAAACTTCTCTCTTCTTTTGCTATAAAATTGTTGTTCATCAATGTCATAATGATTGCAAATATCGACAAGCAATGAATATAATGATATTCTTTTTTGAACATGAAGAGGTTTTAATTGTTTAAATATAGGATTTTCGCAAATCTTTTTTAAAATTCTAACCTCTTCTTCTGTAAATTGTTCTGACATTAAAAAGGAATATCCTCTCCCTCTGCTTGAGCATTAGCCTTAGGTTTTTTTTTATATGCCTCTTGTATTTTTACAGACAAATTTCCATTATCGCCTTTCCATAAAGCAATAGAATATGCCTCTCCTTTTTTAAGAATTATATCCTCTTGCAAAACATCGTCTGGATAACAAATTGTTTTATTTTGATAATCAGGTTTTTTATCACCTTTTTCTTTGTACTCATTTTTAAATAAAGTAGCTTTAATTATTGTTTCACTCATACTTCGTGCCTTTTTTTATTGGTCTGTTTTATTTCGGATGCTGCATTAGCATCATCATCACTTGCCAAACCATATAAGGATTGTAATCCATATCGTTTTGCATAAGTAATAGCTGATCCCATTTTTTGTGGGTTATCTTTATCGTTTCCATTTACTAAAACTGGAACACAACAAGTTAAAATTTCTGTATCAATAATGTGTTTGACTGTGGTTGTGACATAAATATCTCTGTAAACTTCTTGATACTTAACTTCTGAATCTTCTTTGACTTGCACTCTATCAAGTATAATGTTTTTATATTCTACTGATTGAGTAAAAGATAAACCAAACTCTACACCATGATTTACTGCATTAATGACACTTGTTAAATCCGAGTATTTACTTTTAAAATGTGGATTTTCTGAATCTTTAATTGCTTTAATGTTTAAATGTTGAAATCTAGCCAAAGCAAATTTTAAAGTTTTATCAGACGCATCTTCTAATTTTTTTTCTTTAACATATTTTTTGCCATCCATAATTACATCAGTCATTTCTTTTTCCTCATTAATTTATTAAGGTCTTTGTCTATATCGAATGCTTTTCTAAAAAGTTTAAACTGTTTAAATGCAGCTTTTAAATCTGCTTTAGAAAATTTTGCAAATTCTGGTGTATTATTATCTTTTGGAAACCTAACAATTATGGCTTGTTCTATTTCAATGCCATCAACTTCTTTAATTAAAGCTGCATAGGCTGATAATTGAATAAGATAATCTAAATATATTCCTTTAGATGTTTTAAAATCAATTAAGATGTTGCCATTAACAAGCAAGTCTGGACACCCACCATATAATAATATTTTACTAGCATAAGGTTTTTCAGTCCATGTAACTTTATAATTAGATTTATCCCACCAATCTATAAATTGGTTAAAACAATTTCTAACTGTTTCGTCTTCTGGTAAATCGTAATGTTCGTTTTTAATATGTTGTTCTGCAAGATTATGAAGTTCTGTTCCTATCTCTCCTGCTTTATTTAATTCTTTAAAATAATCTTTACCCTCTAAGCCTAATCGATTTGCCCAAATTATTAATGGAGTGCTTAATTTAAAACGAGATAATATGGTCGTGACTCCAGGTACTTTTTTCTTATTTACTATATATTCAATCGTTGGCATTATCTTTTACTTTCAAAATACATTTCTCAGCCTCCCAATAAACTTCAATATATTTATAGGTGGGTGCTTTCTTTTTTTTTGGAGAAAAAAATGAATAAATATATTTAATAACACCCACCATATTCATTGTAGGAGGTTAACAATGAAACTTTTTAAAATTATTAGGACTGTCTTTTTCTGTTGCTACTTTAATACCAAACCAAATATATTTATGCTGATTTTCATCTAATGGTTTTACAGCAGGTTTGATAATGTGTTTTTTTAATTTGCGTTTAAAAAAATTTTTGATCATTAAAACTCCTTGTCTGATTTAAGGTGGGATCAGCTTATCCAATCCCACCCAGACAGACCTTTTATGTCTTAGGAGCAATCTAAGACAATTTGGATTTTTAAGGATTAATTTGGAGTTGTCAAGAAATATTGACAAAGTAAAGTTATATTGAAATTTGTTCTATTTTATAATCTGTGTCAAAACACGATATTAAAGAAATTTGTGGGTAAATAGCATCGTAATAACAATTTTTTCGTAATTCATACTCGTTAATCATCATATCTTCGTATGAAACTTTTTTGCCTAATTCCGTAAATTTTATATTATCTTTATTAATAAATATACTTTTCCATTGTTGAAAAACACAAGTACCATCTTTGTTAAAATCTAAAACATTACCGAAATAAAACTGTTGATCTTTTGAACATTGTAAAATTACATCTTGATATAATAAATCTTCCCTTTTTGATTTGTCCTTCGCCCAATCTTTATGTTCCATGTCTATAACTGAAAATGATGGTGTTCTCTTAAAAGTAGGACTTGGACTCCAAAACATACCTTTATAAGAAGCAGGAGTATATAAATCTTTTAATGAATATACAACTTCGATAGGTTGGTCGTATTGTCTTGGAACAAAATGACCTTTTTCTCTATTAAAATATTGTATAATTTCTATTTTACCTACATCATCGCTAATAAGTTTATTTATTTTAACATTTAAAATTCTTGAAAATTCTTGCAGTTGAGAAAATTTAATATCTGTGTCACCTTTTAAAATTGAATAAATTGTTTGATGAGACATTTTACCAAATCCATTTGGTGCATCATTAGTCAGTAAAGCTAGTGACCGAGCATTTTGATGATTTTGGTCGATAATCATTTTAAGATTATCTAAATGCTTTTGTTGACCTAAAAGTTTCATTTTCATATATAAACTATCTATTTTTTGATTTTATGTCAAAATTAATTATTAAATGGTCACTATATATAATAATTTACAAAGTAAAGTTTATTTGACAAACTAAAATTTTTTTAATATTTGTCAATTTATGCAAATAAAATGTACCATTTGTAAAAAAACTGTGGAATACAGCGAAAATTTATCAGATAAACAAATAAGAGTACTTAAATATATCCAAGATTATCAGCAGAAAAATAATAAAACTCCTAGTCATAGGGACATAGCTGCAGGACTTGGATATTCGACTCCGAGCAATGTTTTTAGAATAGTGGACACTTTAATTCATAAGCAATACCTACAAAAACGACCATATTCAGCCAGATCCTTTGTTATTTTAAAGGCTCTGCCCTGTGCATAGCCATTTAGATTTATGTTCTGGCATAGGTGGATTCGCTTTAGGCTTACAAAATACAGGTTATTTTAAAACATCAGCCTTTTGTGAAATCGATTCTTATTGCCATAAAGTATTAAATAAAAATTTCCCAGACATACCAATATACAGCGACATAAGAGAATTTAGTCCGACAAAAGAAAATATTAATCCATTTATAATTACATCTGGTTTTCCTTGTCAGCCATTTTCTGTTGCAGGAAGACAAAAAGGAAAAGATGACAACAGAAATCTCTGGAAAGAAACTTTTAGAATTATCAAAGAGTCCAAACCCACTTGGTTTATTGGAGAAAATGTTAGTGGAATTGTTAGGATGTATCTCGACACCATACTTGAGGACCTGGAGAGTGCGAACTACTCCACGAGGTGCTTTATTATTTCAGCTCAAAGCATCGGTGCAAAACATGAAAGGGAACGCATTTGGATTATTTCCGACTCCAACTACGCAAGACGCAAAGAACAATGGCAATCCCTCACAAATGAGAAGAAACACGAAACCTTTAAATGCAGTAATTGGTGGGAAATTGAATCCAAACTTTGTGGAACACCTTATGGGCTTTCCACAGGATTGGACAAAGATAGAGTAAAAAGAATTAAGGGACTAGGCAATGCTATTGTTCCTCAAATACCATTTTATATCGGACAGGCAATAGGGAGGCTTTATGAGTGATAATATATCTTTTCCTTACCAGGATTTTTATTTTGCTGATTGGCGAATGGGTTGTTCTGGAATGACAGCACAACAAGAGGGATTATATATTCGATTATATACTCAACTTGGCAGCTTAAATGGTCGAGGCTTACCTAATGACTTTAATATTATTTATCGCATGGTTTGTGATCCATCTGATAATCCAGAAATAATACAACATCAAAAGGAAGATTTGATGTGGGTTATTAATGCAAAATTAACACTAATTGATGGTCGATATCATCAGTTAAGACAGAAAAAATCTAGAGAAGAAAAGGTTGATATTGTTAAATTAAGGCAGGAATCTGGGAAAAAAGGAGGTCTAGCAAAAGCTAAGCAAAAGTCTAGCAAACCTTCTGATTCTGATTCTGAATCTTATAACTATATATGGAGTAAATTATCAATCAAAAGAGGCTCTAAAACTGTTGCTTACTCCTCTTGGTTAAAGTTTGCAAAAGACATTAAGCCAGACACATTAATAGAAAAATATAATGCTTTATGTTCGCAATCAGATGATCCTAAATTTATTCCACACTTTAGCACTTGGTTAAATCACTCAAGGTGGGAAGAGGAACTACCAAGTAAAAAAGAAACAGATAACTTTGGTGTTCAACCTAAAAAATCACACAAAGATTATGTTAATTTTGTCAAAAGAGGAATTAGAACAACATTTATTTCAGATGACATGGTGCGTCAGATGAGAAAAGAAAACTTAATAACAGAAGAAGAGTTTAAGGCATGGTAGATTTACGAGTATTGTCTCTTGGAGCAGGAGTACAATCTACTACATTAGCGTTGATGATAGAAAAAGGCGAGATACCTATGGTGGATTGTGCCATATTTGCTGATACTATGGGAGAGCCAAAAAAAGTTTATGAACATTTAGATTGGTTAGAAAAACAATTATCTTTTCCATTGTATAAAGTTTCAAAAAGTAATTTAAAACAAGATGTATTAGATGCAGTAGATGGTAAATATAAATTCTTAACCATTCCATTATGGAGTTATCACTCTGAAACAAAAAGAAAAGGTATATCAAGGCGTACTTGTACTGCTGATTATAAAGTTACTCCTATAAACAAAAAAGTAAGAGAATTACTTGGTTATAAAAAAGGGGAACGAGTTAAAAAAGGTACACAAGTTGAAATGGTAATGGGTATTTCTTTAGATGAAATAATAAGAACTAGAGTAAATCAATTAAAATATATTAAAAATATTTATCCATTAATAGAATTTCAAATGCGTAGGCATCATTGTTTAGAATGGATGGAAAAAAATAATTATCCTAAACCTCCACGATCTGCTTGTACTTTTTGTCCATTTCATTCAAATCAAGAATGGAAAAATGTTAAACAAAATAAAGAGGAGTGGGAAGAAGTTGTTGCTATGGATAAGGCAGTTAGAAAAGCATCAAAGTTAAGAGATTTTAATGAGTTGTATTTGCATAAAGATAGAGTGCCATTAGATGAAGCAGATTTAGAACCTAATAAAGATCAACAAGATTTATTTGATGACATATGCGATGAAGGAATGTGTGGTGTTTAATGAATTTTACTGTTGTTCCTTTAACTTTAAAATTTGCAAATTTATTTATTACTCAACATCATAGACATAATAAAAGAGTTGTTGGATGTAAGTTTTGCATAGGTGCAGAATACAACAAAGAATTAGTTGGAGTTGCTGTTGTTGGCAGACCAATAACAATGACTTTAGACGATATGTTTACTGTTGAAGTGCTTAGATGCTGTGTTTTAGATAAAGCACCAAAAAATACTTGCTCTTTTTTATATGGAAGATCGTGGAGAATTTGGCAACAAATGGGTGGTAAAAAAATAATTACTTACACATTAGAATCAGAAAAAGGAACAAGTTTAAAAGCTGTTGGATGGGATAATGTAGCTAAAACTAAAAAATCAACTTGGCATAAAAGACCTAATAGAGCATGGCAAGATGTTTATTCTGAATTAAAATATCGGTGGGAAAAGAAAAATGTCTAAGAAAAAGAAAAAAGATAAATTTACTATTGATCTTGGAGCTCAAGAATTAATAAAAAATGACAAAAATGCTACATTAACAAGAAAAGTTGATGGTGCTGTCTTTCGATTTGCTTTTTATGGTGAGGATAGACATTTAGAAAAACAACATAAATCAGTTTTAGATAACTATTATGCAAGAGATTTGTTAGATCCTCATAATAAAGAGCATAACAGTAAAAGATATTGGGCAGGACAAGGCTTTGAAAAGATATTTGATAAAGCAGGAATTCAACAAAGAGTTACTGCAAGTTTAAAAGAAAATTTAGGCAATACAACTAGGGAAGAGTTTGCTGTTAATAATCTTGCAGCTTTAGATGAATTTAGATTTATAAATAAAGAGTTAGGCAAACATTCTAACATTATTTGGAAAGTTATTGTTAATAATAATCCTGCAACTAAAGAAAGAATGGATGAGTTAAGAGATGCTCTTGATAAATTAATTTTATATTTTGATATTTAGTTGATGTTTTGTTGCTATTAACAAATGAATCGTAAATCTATAAAGATATATATAATACATAAAATACGACTAATATTATAGCCATCTTTAAGGTGGCTTTTTTTATATGCCAGAACAACAACTCTTTAGAGCTGTTCTGTTGCAGGGTTTAACTGATGCATTGGGTAAATTTGAAATATCCTCCAGGTTAAATGCCAAATATGAAATTGAAGCAAAAGAATGGTTAAAGAGCAAAGATTTTAATTTAATTTGTTCTTATGCTGATTGGCAACCATTTGAGATAATACAAATATATTCAAACATGAACAAACATAAACATTATTTAACAGCAACCGACATAAGATATTTATTAAATGAAACACTTACTAGAAGACATTAACTGCACTATGTTTATGGTTAAAAATCCAGAAACAGATCAGTCAGAAATTATTATTAGATTTAAGTTCGACTCAGAGCAAGAGGCATTGAGCTTTGCTGATACATTTAAAAGCACACCAGAATACACAGATTACTCAGAGACAGGCAAAAACATAACATATCATTAATGAAGATAGAAATGTGGTCTATTGACAGACCAATAGCCTATGTTCGCAATGCTCGAAAGATACCTCAACAAGCAATCGATAAGGTTGCTGGAAGTTTAAATGAGTTTGGTTGGAGACAACCAATAGTTGTAGACACAAAAGAAATTATAATTGTTGGTCATACAAGACTTAAAGCTGCACAAAAGTTAGGCTTAAAGGAAGTGCCAGTTCATATTGCAGAAAATTTAACTGAGGCTCAAGTCAAAGCATATAGACTTGCTGATAATAGAACAGGTGAAGAGACTGATTGGGATCAAGAGTTATTATCTTTAGAGATAAAAGACTTAACTGATTATGATATTAACTTAGACTTAACAGGTTTTGGTGACAAAGAAGTAACGCAGCTGTTAAACCAATATTTAGAAACCGAACAAGGTAATATTGGCGATGATGAGATTCCTGATAAGATAGAAGCTAGGACTAAACCTGGAGACTTATGGCAGCTTGGCAGACATAAATTATTATGTGGTGATGCAACAATAAAAGAAGATGTTGCAAAGCTAATGGGTGACATAAAGATAGACATGATCTTCACTGATCCTCCTTATAATGTTAATTACTCTGGTCGTGGTAAGAATGAATTAGGGACAATTAAAAATGACAATATGGATAATGATTCCTTTATGTTATTTTTAAATGACACTTTCAGTTTAGCTCATGAGTATTTAAAACCATTAGGCTCTCTTTATGTTTGTCATGGTGATAGTAAATCAGATGCTAAAATAAGTTTTGAAGTTATCTTTGATAAATACTTTAAGAAGTCATCGACTATTATTTGGGTTAAGCAATCAGCAGGAATGGGTTGGCAAGATTATAGGTGTCAACATGAACCAATATTATATGGTTGGAAAGAGGGTAAAGGAAAACATTCCTTTTATGGTGATAGAACTAAATCAACTGTCTGGAATGTATCAAGAGACTCTCAAGCAACTTATAAGCATCCAACTCAAAAGCCTATTGCATTAATAGAAGAGGCTTTAAGAAACAGTAGCAAAGAAGAGGACCTGGTATATGATTCCTTTGGTGGAAGTGGAAGTACTCTTATAGCTGCAGAAAAGAATAATAGAATTTGTAACACAATAGAATTAGATCCTAAGTTTTGTGATGTTATATTACAACGATGGGAAGACTTTACAGGAGACAAAGCAAAATTAAATGGAAGAAATAAAAAAGGGCAGACCGACAAAGTACAGCAAGACTCTAATTAAGAAGATATTAGAACGACTGGCTAAAGGTGAGCCAATAAGAAATGCAGTAGTTGACGAGGGAATAAGTTGGGCAACATTTCGTAACTGGTTATTAACTAAAGATGGACTAAGACAGCAATACGCATTAGCAAAGCAAGATGGTATTGAATGGTCTATCGGTGATGTTGAGACTATTGCTATGCAAACAGTATCTAGATCGAGGGAAAAGAAAGCAGACATATCTGAGGTCAAAGCAGTAAGTGAATTAATAAAGCACAGACAATGGAAAGCACAGAAACTCTTTCCTAAAGTCTATGGAGATAAGACACAGATGGAAGTATCTGGTGGAGATAAAGCAATAGAGATTAAATGGGAGTCTGATAAAGACTAATTATTAGCCAATACAAGCACAAACAAAGGGTTAATGGGTGGTTAATAAGGAATGATAAGGGAGTGCTGTTTAGTTAAGTTGTTGATTTAATTATAAAGATTATGAGATTTGTTTTAATTGACACAGAAACTCTCGTGAGCAAAAGAATTTAGAACAAAAATAGAACAAACTAACTAAAAAATAATATTATTACTCCATTATTAATCCAGACTGCTGATTAATGGCAGACTTCTGCCAAAAGAAAGCCATTGGGATTGGTATTCTAAATGTTCTTGATTTGTTCATGCAGAACAATACCAGAACAAATAATAAAATAACCCCACAGGCTTGATGCAATGAACATGGGGACTGACTTTAAGACAGAAGAATTTCCTACGAGGCTTTTTATTATGAAAAAAAATAAAATTAAAAAAAGAAAACCAAAACCTTTTAATGATCCATTTAAAGAATTGGTTATGGCAATAAGTGAAAAGGCAACCTTACCAGATTCAGCAGGAAGAGGCATTGTTAAAGGCAATGATGTTTCACGCATGAAAGATTTCTTAGAGCAAGAAAGTAAGGATGCTTGAAAATTGTTATACCCTATAAACCTAGACAGCATCAAAAAGAGGTACATAAAAAATTAAAAAGATTTAATGTCCTGGTATGCCATCGCAGGTTCGGGAAAACTGTGCTTTG
>VTLG01012470.1_pt1 | contig 15657 bp, 20 predicted proteins | sample 4694571 | NCBI WGS metagenome assembly VTLG01 (sample SAMN12604809, study PRJNA352737) | marine metagenome | biome: ENVO:00000447; feature: ENVO:00000209|ENVO:00000569|ENVO:01000036; material: ENVO:00002151; isolation source: viral sequences binned using virsorter ...
CATAGAAGAATCTAGTCTTAGAACGACCTGCTGTATCACTTACTGTTAAGTAATTTTCTTTAGAAGTATCGATCTTTGGTTGATCAAATAAAGATAAACCTCCAAGAAACACTCCCAAATCGTAGATCGATATTTGCTTATCGAACTGCTCTTCAACATCAGCAATAGCAAGTATATTCTTATTAATACTAAGCGTTGCAATCTGATTGCCAGGTTTAATGACAATAGATTTATTGATAGAGCAGAAGTTCTTAAGTACTTCAATTGTTGGTTTAGTAATTACAGTCATTTGTCATAATCAACGGCGAATGCAGTGGTGTTACCTGCGTTTATACGGTCTGCCTTCTCACGTTTATCGTTGAAGTGCAGTAATAGTATACCATAATGAATAATCTTTATGATATCCTTTCTTGCTGTACCCTTTCGGTCATATCGAGAAGCATACTTTAGGACATTACTCCTACAGAATGCTTCAGCATCACCCACAGAGTCAATGAGGTCAAGAGTCTGTACGTTTCCTACAGAATAATGACCTCGGTATGTATTTGCAATGTATTCAGAGATCTCCTTTAGATACTCCTCCTCATTGTATTTCCTATTCATAATGAAGGGGGTGTTATTCCCCATCATTATACTCCTCTTCTTCTCCTGCGTCAACCTTTGTATACAAATCCAAGAAGGATTGCTTAGTATCATCATCAAAACGGTTGACACAATTTGTAATAGCAGTCAAACGATCATTAAAGATCCTGTATGCCTGAACGATATGAACCAATCTACGAGTGGTGATGACTTCATCAACTCCACCATCATAGAATGTCTTACGAATAACGCCTGCCCACTTAATAAGATTATCAGTAAACCCTTGATCACATCCTTGATTGATAAGAATCTTACTTTCAATAGTAGCAGAAGGATACTCTTGCTCAAAAGTAATTGGGAATCTTTCTAAGAATGCTTCATTAAGAACGTTAGTACCAATGAATCTTCCATCATCAGATCCTTTACCCTTAGTATTAGCAGTAGCAATGATATTAAATCCTGCTGCTGGTTTTACATACTTACCGATCTTCTTCAAGAATACACCCTTACCTTCTAGAATGGATTGCAAGCAGAGGATTTTGTTGGATGCGAGATCGATTTCGTCCAGTAGGAGCACTGCTCCACGTTCAAGTGCTTCAATAACAGGTCCGTTGTGCCAAACAGTACTCCCATCGACAAGACGGAAACCGCCAATAAGATCATCTTCATCAGTTTCAATAGTAATGTTTACACGAATCAGTTCTCTATTAAGATCTGCTGCTGCTTGTTCTACAGATAAGGTCTTACCATTTCCTGATAGTCCAGTGATAAATGCTGGATAAAACAGTTTAGATTTAATAATCTTTTTGATAGAACTGAAATTACCAAAAGGAACATAAGTTGGATCCTTATCAGGAATGTAATTTACTTCTATCGCAGGTGTAGCAGCAGGTGCTTCATAAGCATTGATTAAATCTTGTGCTGTTAAGTACCACTTACCACGAGCAACTTTAGTCAAACGACCAATCTTATTCATTCTTTTAGTAACACTCTGAACTTGGACTCCGAGGTGTTCTGCAGCAGATTTAACATTAACTGCTGTGATTTCCCTTCCAAACTGTGAAAGGTAATCGATTAGATTTTCATCTGTGAATTTTTGTTCAAAAGCCATTGGTTGTTTGTTTCTTTATACATGTATTATAACAGTAATGGCTTATAGAATCAACATAGAGTGGACACTTATTAATCTGTCCATTCTCTCTTAAGTTGACGGACATCAGAGACACCAAAAAGAGCTTTACATTTCTGTTCAGCATCTTCTCTTAGATTAGAATGACAAAGGAATTCTACTTTCGTCAATCTATTTGAATTTAATAAGATCTGTGCAGACCATTTAATTTCTTTCATAAGGTTAACATTGGTGGTGGATTATCAAATAGAACATTATCAATATAATTATCTGCCCATTCTTTATCAAACCATTTACTAAGAACTGCTTCAGTTTTCCTATTCATTTTTTGTTTCTTACAATAGTAAACTTGATCTTGATAACGTTTGTACGTATCTTCCATAGATCCCTTCTCAGCATTATTAACTGCTTCACAATATACTTCAAGATACTTCTGAAGTATTTCATAATAATTAACTTTCTCCCAGTCCTCATTCAATCTCATAAACTTACAATAAGGTGAGAATATATCTGCCCAATCTGGTAACTTACGATAATCAAAATCATTATAAGATTCACAAATTGGTTTTATCTTTTGATAAACATCTTTTACTCCATGAACAGGAGATAGATCAACAATAGCAGCAGTTACTCTATGTTGATTAGCAACAATATCACAACCAAATATAGGAAGATTGAATTTAGGATCTGGAAAGAATACACAATGCATCACTTCTAAATTAGCAGTTTCTCCATACTCCAAATGTATCTTACGAAGACCATCACATGTCCACATTTCATTTACTAAATGAATATCATTATGAAATATTTCTGGATACTCAGCGTTTTTATATTGTAAATTAGGAAGGGTTTCCACTGTACTGCGGATAACCCTTGAGATCGAAGTTACAATAGTTTCATCATCGTGAATAATCATGCTATTTGTTCAATGAATTTATTAAGGATAGTTTTGTTTGACATTTTAGAACCCATATGCTTTTTGAAAGCACGTTGTAATTCTGCTCTAGTAGCAACTTCAGATTTTTGTTTAACTTCAAGATCTGAAGTCCCTCCACCTATTCCCTGATCTGGCATAAAGAATGCTTCAGTGAATCCCATCTTATCTTTAACAGAAGCAAATCTTTCTTTCTTCCATTGCTTATCAAGAATACTAAATTCCTCATCAGCAAAGTAACGAAAGACTCTATTAGCTTCTGACTTACTACATAGACGAATTCCAACCCAGTTATAATTAGTTATCTTACGAAAGAACTCAACTATTTCTGCTGTAGTATTGTAAGGACTTGGATTAATTCTCTTTGTAAATCCAGTTTTAGGATCCCTTAAGAAGAATACTTTTCCATGAGAATGACATAATTGTCTTGGAAGGAATGGTTCAGTCCTATAGTAACTGTTCTCAGCATCACGTTCTAAAAGATAAGTCATAGGATTAGACTCTCCATCAGTTAAGCAAACTACATTTACTTTTTGAACTCTTTCAACCTTCTTCATTTCATCAACAATGTCACGAGCACAATAGATTGCTTCTGCTAATGGTGTACCTCCAAGATTATAATCTTGATTAATTCTCATCCTCCAACTATTCATAGCAAATGCTTGAATATAAACAAGTCTTAGAGACTCCTCTAAAGATCTTGGATTCTGTCTGGAAGAAAAGAATTCAAGTAATCGAACATCACTTCCAATATGAAGTTGATTTTCTTTAGGATTAACTGCTCTATGACTGTAAGCATCACTGGCACGATAGTATCCATTCTGGAATGCAATAACTCTAAATGGAATATTAGATTTCTTACAGAACCATACAAGATTGTAAGTTTGCTTAAGAGTGTCAAGTAATACTTGATTCATAGATCCTGACCAGTCAAGGAACATTACAAGTCCATGATTTTTACCATCACTAACAGTAGTAATTTTCTTAAAGATATCTTCAGTTAACTTATACTTGTGAAGTGCATTAGTATCGATAACACCAGTCTTAGAAGTTGCTGCTCTCTTATATTGATCTGCTGCTTTCTTCATCTCAAACTGCTTAACCAAATAATTAACAGTTTTTTGAGTATCCTTTTTAAACTTTAAATAATGATCAATACTATACTGACGAGATTCTTCAAACTCTTTTAACTCTTCTGGACTAGAAGTTGGATATCCATAGTAATGATACTTAAGATCTTCTTGTACTTTTTCTGCTGATACGACCATTTCCTTAACATTTACTTTAGGAAGTGTAAGGTATACCCATTCTTTAGCACTGTCATCTACAAGACTTTCAAGTGCGTCTTTAAATGCACTCTCTGTTATACTCTCAGTCTCATCATATTCTGTACCAGCAGCAGGTGAAGGTTTTTGAATCTCTTCTCCTTCTCCACCAATACTCATTTGTCTAGGTGTTGATTCACCTTCACCCTCTTCTTCAGTCTCTTGATCTCCTTCAGATACTGGATCTATTTCTACTTCTTCTTCTTTATCTGCTGAGGTATCTGCTTCTGCATCTATATTAGGTAAATCAGTTATGTCATCAAGGTCTTTTTCATCTTCTAAACCTTCTGCATATTCATATAGATCATTTGCTAAATCAAGAACATCCTTAAAAGTTTTAGTAACAGCAGCACGATCTACAAATACCTGTTCTTTCTCATTGAATTCAATATCTGCTTTTCCTTTATAATAAAGATTGATACGATCAATCAAAGGAATTTCATTAAGATCTGCGTCACCAACCCCAAAGAAATCCTTACCCCATAATTCTTTATATCCATCAAAGAATGTTTTTCTAAGACCAGGATATGTTACCTTCATCATACGTTCAATACGAGCATCCTCTAAGACATTAACAAATGCTTTTGGTGCGTCTTGTAGACCCTCCTGTGGGGTATAGAGAGCATGTCCTACTTCATGTCCTACTAGAAGATCATATACTGTTTCTGATGCAGTCTTCCAAATAGGTAAGCAAAGCAATCTCTTTTCTACATCAAAGTATGCTGTAGTTACTTTACGATGTTCAACTGTTAGGTTTTCTGTTGCGAGCAGTCTAGCAAGAGTTCCCTTTACTTCTTGATTTACCATGTGTCTCCGTTTGATACTCATAGTATAACACCTCTGGAAACAGGATGCATGGATATGGGGACAGTTTTTGAACTGTCACCCCAGTGTCTGATCACGCCCGCAACAATAAAACAATTAGTAGTAAGATAAGTGAGGAAGATAAAAGATCGTATAAAGAGTACAATATCATCATACCGCTTCGTCTTCTCATCAGAGAACGAACCCAATGCATATTTCCATATCCTCCAAATTTCTTTCATTAGCAATCACATAGATTAGGATGCTCACCTGTTGCACACCATGATGCAGGATCTGTTACCTCATCACATTCGTATTGATCTGGGACACCTGGCCATGACCAGTCTATGCTACCCATACCTCCACTTGGATCACATCCTACTAATAATGGTGTGAGTAGTATTAAAGCTAGTTTATTCATCTTCGGTTAGTTTAGAGAAATCGTTAATTTTTTCAAATCGTAATGTCTTAGGAAACTTCTCTATTAGTATATCACCTTTATGTGATATGACAAATATATTTGTTGTTTTTCCTAAGTTACCAAGTATAGCAAGTAGTGCTGCTGTACTATCAGCATCTAATGAACTATCAAATACTTCATCCAGTATAAGAAGATTAGTGGCAGCAGAGTTTTTCATGCGTGCAACTTCTCTCCATGTAAAAAGAAGAGCTAAGTCAATCTTCTGTTTCTCTCCTTCAGAGAAAGAAGCGTAACTAAACTCATCTCTAAATCTACTTTTAAGAACTTCATTAAACTCCTCATCAAGAGTAAAGTTAATAAAGAAATCCATGCTATGAAGATATTTATTAATGAGGTTGTTAAAAATAGGAACATATCTTTTAATGATTTGTTTCTTAATACCAGAATCTTTTAATAGATTTGATACTATTTGAAACTCATCTAATGTTTTACTAACCTGACCACAATCAATTTTAGTTGTTTCTAAATCTTCTTTATATGCAGTAAGAGTATGTAATTCCTTTTCAAGTTTTGGAGTACTACTTAAATCATTTAATTCTTTTTCAATTTGTAAGTTATCAGATTCTAATCTAACTAACTCTCTATCAAATGATGCTATGTCACTTCTAAGTTCATGAGCCTTCATTGATAGTTTATCGGCTTGCTCTATTGAAAAAACTAATTCTTCAATAGCTTCTTTCTCTATCTTATAAGCTTTGGTTAATCCAACACCACTATCTGTTAATGAAGATATCTTATTTTCTTTAAAATCTTTATCAATAGACTGGTGACAAGTAGGACAATCATTGTGTTTCTTAAAGAATTTAATTTCCTTTGTAACTCTTTTAAGATCTGAATTTATATCAGCTGCTTTACTTCTTAACTCTTGTAGATAAGTTCCTCTATCTTCTGTTCCTGATAATTCTTTTTCTAACTTAACAAGTGTGTCTTTTGCTTCAGACTTATTACTTTCAGTTGTACTTAACTTAGCTTTATTGTGTATTACTTTATCTTCTTTTTCTTTCTTTCTAGTAGTGTTTACTTCTCTTAAGGATTTTATAAGTTTTTCTTGTGATTTTACCCTCTCTTCTGCCATAGTGAGAAGATAAATACAGTCTTTACTTTTTACTTGTGCATCACGAATACGATCCTTAAGGAGAGCATTCATATGTGAGAAGATCTTGATGTCGAGTAGATCTTCCACAACTTCTCGCCTGTTAGGTGCGGTAAGTTGCATGAAGGGGACAAATGTGGATGAACCAAGGATGACGACCTGTGTGAAACTCTTGTAGTTGAGTTTAAGTATTGATTGTTCCAAATATTTCTGCGTGTCCTTAACTGCAGCATCTTGGTCAACCATTTTATTGTTCTTGTAAACCTCGAACCCATTTGGTTTGATTGTTCTGAATACACGATACTCATCCTTCCCTATACTAAAATTAACTTCAACTTTGGTACCCTTTTCATTAATACTATTGACTAGTTGACTCTTACTAATCTTACGAAAGGGTTTATTAAATAAAGCAAACGTTAATGCATCAAGCATTGTAGATTTGCCAGCACCATTTGATCCAACTATCAAAGTTGCTTTAGAGTCGTTCAATGAAATTTCAGTCCATCGATCACCAGTGGAAAGAAAATTCTTCCACCGAATATTTTCAAATTGAATCATTCTTTAATAGTAGGAGGAGGAATTACAAAAACGTCTGGTGTTATTATTGTATAGCTATAACCATAATTACCACATTGAAGTGCAACTAAATCATGGTCTATCTCTTGTAAATGTAGTTCTGGTTTATAATCATCAGCTTCTAATAAAGACCTGTACCTTTCAGCATCATCTCTTTCTTCAAAACATTGGACAATTTTTTTCTTTTCCTTATCAGGAACAGAATATACTCCACCTTTCTTAGTAGTTAATATAAACATTATAGTTCTGATGCCTCCATATAAAGAGATCTCATAACATTTTTAACATTTGATTTATCAACTTTAAGATCTATTTCATCTATATAGTTGTCCAACATGGTTAAAGTGTCTTCGGTTTCCATTAACGGATCCCCAGACTCCAGTTCCACACTAAGGTCTTCAACAATTTTAAGATCCCCAAGGGACATATGTTGAAGTTTCTGAACACAGTAATCAAATTTAGCATAGTCACCCTTATCCTCTACTATGAGTTTGACAAAGGTTCCTTTAATTTCTTCTTCAGACGGCAATACAACTCCACCATTATAATACAACTTATGAAAAGTGTCAAAGGGATTTCTATAGAAAGTAGTTCGTAGAGTTTCTGTATCAAAGACATGGAACCCTCTTTTTGATTTGTAGTCATTCCAATATAATTGATAGGGGTTACCAAGATAATATATGTTTCCTTTATTAGATTTAGAATGGTAATGTCCTGTAAATACCTTTTTAAATTTCTTAAAGATATAAGGATCCATTCCTCTATCCATTATGTGACCAGGATGAGCCTCAAAACCGTTAAGCTCAAGATGGCCCATACAGACAGGAGCAGTACTTTCTGTGATGCCTCGTAATGTTCTGTCATAGTTATCATCACATATCCAAGGGAGCAGTAGAATATCAGTACCACCAAAGTTACAGGTAGTAGGTTTATCAATGATATCGATGTTTTCATACTCTCCCAGTAATTCTGTTGGAGCATTTACTCTAAGTGTATTTTTATAATAGATGTCATGATTTCCTATTAGGCATGTCATTTTAACATCTAGATCCCTCAAAGGATCAAACCACATCTCTTTTGTTTCATCAAGAGACATGAAATTAATACTTCTACGTTTATCAAACGTATCTCCTAAGTTAATAATTGTATCAATTTTAGATGCCTTTATAAAAGGTATGACAATCTCACCATAGAATTTTTTATAGTGATTAATGAAATGTAAGTTGTCATTACGAACACCGAAGTGCTGATCAGTAATAAGTAATACCTTCATCGTTTGGTATTCATTTCTACACGAGACTTGATCTGATTATAATCGGAACTAGCATCTCCGTCAACAGAGAAAACATGATCGTATCCAGATTTTTCTAAAATTTTATCTTTAATATCCATCTGGCGTTTCTCTTTAGCAATACGGCGTAGAAATGCATAATAAACTATTTGAGTAAAGTAAGCAAAAGGATTTTTACTCTTAGCAGGATCAAAATTATCAATATACTGTATACAATTTTCTATTCCATCACAAACCATATCATCTTTGTACATATAGTTGATGAAATTTGGTCTGTATGATAAGTGAGTTGCTATCTTTAGGAAGCACCCTCCTATGTAATTACTAACACGAGGTTTAGGTAAACCCTTAATTTTAGCAATCTCAACCTTTTCTTTATATTTGATAATAGCAGCAAGAAACTCCTGATTATCAACGTAATGTTGTTTCTTTTTTGTGTTCCTAGCCATATAGTTTTTGCACTTAAGGTAATTATACCACAAAAAAATCAGACCTGCAACTTGACAAGATAACGAATATACTGTACACTAACCGTGTAAGGGTTCAGGGGGACAGTTTAGGTATCTTTAAATAGATCTTCTAATTTGGATCGATACTCCTCGACTTTTCCGATGTAACCTAGAGATTTATATTTTGAAGGATCTAATTTCATCCTTGCTTTTTTCTCTGCTGTTCCTTCTTCCCCATTGATATAAGTTTCATACATAAAGATCACATCTTTACTCATAGACGAAACGGTTAAAATATCCTTTTCTCTTATAATATAAAAATCTTCGTCAGATAATTGCTGCCATTTTGCAAATCCTATACCTCTTGCCATTTTATTATCATCCAATGGTTTTTGAACGATATGTACTGCAACTGGTTCTTGTATGAAAACTAGAGATTCATTACCGTCAACTGTTAATACAGCTCTACCCAAGACCTCTTCGCCATTTAATAGCTTAAAGACACCGTAAAATTCTTCGTCGTGTTTTGCGTAGTTAATTGCCATATGATTAAAGTTTGACTTCTATTATTTCATAATTAAATTTCTCTTCGCTATAAATTTTGACTCTCTCCATTAAATGATTCAACGTATAGTTGTTTCCTCTGTCTGTAGAGATGTCATCAGCGATATCATATAGAGTAGCCTTTGACTTGTTATCCCCCTTTCTTAGAACTCTGCCAATTGATTGTAAATTACGAATCCTTGATTTAGAAGGAGATGCAAATATTACATTGTGGAGATTTCGGATATTAATACCAGTAGAAAAGGTTCCGTAAGATGCTACGATTATAGCATTGTCTGATTTCTCAGTTAAGAAACGAATTTCTTCACGATCATTAGTATCCACACCACCATGAACAAGATAGACAGGACTGTCTGTATTACTATTTATCAATTCATACAGAGGAATTCCATGTTTCTCGACGTAGTTAAATAGTACTAGGGTGTTCCCTTTAAGGTCTATTGTAAGATTCTTGATAAAATTATTTCTTATATCATTGTCTACAAGATACTCAATTTCATCTTGATATCCTTCAAACCGTTGTTCTTTATGTTTGAGTAAAACAATTTTTACTTTTAATTTAGCAACATGACCTTGTTTCATTAACTCATTAGTCTTAGTGACTTTAGAGCATCTACCAAACACACCCTCTAAAACTAACTGATTAACATTAGCACCGTCTAATGTTCCAGTAAAACCAATACGGTATTTACATCCATGCAACTTAGACATAAGCGTGGTCAGAGATTTAGCTTTGAAAAGGTGTGCCTCGTCACCTATCACAACATCAAACCTAGAAAAAAACTTATTAGGTTCCTTGTAGATAGATTGCCAAGTGGAAATTACCACATCATGTTTAGTATATTTCTCTTCCCCCGCATATATTTTGTGGCAGTGTTTGGATGCCATCCATCCGTATTCTTCAAAGTCTTTATACATTTGCTCTACCAAAGAGGTAGTAGGCACTACAATTAAGACTTTTCTTTTAACATTTACATGAAAACGTACCAATGAATAAATCATTAAGGATTTCCCACTGGCAGTTGGGGACAATAGGAGCCGTCTGTTGTATCGTAGGGATTCGTATACTGCTCGGTATTGGTAGTCCCTCATCTTTACAGGAAGAGATAAAGTCTTTACGAAATGACCAACCCCTTCAGGAGTCACCAATTGATTCTCCTCCAATGGATTTCCAAAATTCTCCGAATCTTCTAATTGATAGTTATAACCCTTTTGAGTCGCCCAGTCAGTTAGATAACTTACCAGACCGCAATATATCTCGCCAGTTGCAGGAGAATATAGACGAATCTTTCCGTCCCATCCTCGATACCTTTTAGTCTTTTGCATATACTTAGCAGACTCAACCTCAAAGGTAAAGAAGTCTGCTAATTCATAATTTATATGAGGATCTGCTTCAACTTTTAAATAAACTTCATTCTTCTTACGAATAAGGAGGTCCATAAAACCATGCTACAATAGATTTTCTCACACCAGAGGTGATAGGACGTACTCTATGCCATTGATCTGCTTGGAAAAATATAGCTGATCCTTTTGGAAGTTTAAAACTTTCAAATCTAGGTTCCGTCCCTGGTTTATATAGCTCTAAATCAAAGTCCCCTCCTTCATAATCTTCATTGAGGAAAAGGGACATACTTATTTTTCTTACTTGATTTAATCTGGCATTATGTTGATCTACATGCCAGTCATAGAAACCACCTTCAGGATATATACCAAACTGAACAGGTTCAACTCCTTGTATATCTAATCCCCAGTTACCATTATTACAGTAGTCACATGCTTCTAATAATATATTATCAACACTCTCATCATTGATCCATGTAACTTCTGACTTTCTTAAAACTCTTCCTTTCGCTTCAGGAACTACACCTTTCTCCCATTCCATTGGATTATTATTAATTGCACGATTGATCTTTTGTAATGCTCGTGCATCAAACTCAATAATCTTATAGGGAGATCCATATCTCATCACATACCATTTTTAAATTTTTCCCAGTCTATTGCATTCTTAATTTGGAAGTTGCGATTGTTTATCATTCGCAAAACACTGTCAAGAAAATATAAGACCTGATCTATGTAGTCTATTTTGTACTGAAGTTTTCTGACATCTGCATCAGCACCAATAAACATTTCTAATTCTTTCTTATCTGTTAATTTTAAATCAAATGGTATCTCTTTATATACTGAAGATGGTGCTTTACCTTTATAATATATCCATTTCTCTTTAACTAAACCTTTCATTTCACCTTCACGTTCTTTTTTCATTAAAGCAAACGTAGTATAATATTCCATATACCTCATATGTAATTGAGGTATTTTAGTAGACTCTTCACAGTAAAGATCAGTATCAATTACACTGTCCTTTTTCCACTGTTCTTGAAGTTGTTCAAGATTCATTATATTCCTTGATCTTTAGTTTTAGCGAAAAAATCCTTTAATGAAGATTGTAATTGACCTTTGTTTTCTTTAGGATGATCTTCCTTGATCCCCTTCATCTTTTTGTAGTCTTGGTGCATTGCTCCCAGTATCCATGCCTGTGCTAGTTGTTGGGGTCCGTTCTCCAAAAGCTGGATTTGATATTTCGATAGACCAGCCTTCATTCCCAAATACTCCTTTCTCCACGATGTTGTGTCGTGTGTTTGCTCTGTCATCCTGTTCCTCCCAATCCTGTACAATGGATTCAGCCTGTCTATCAACAGACCTCATGGTGTTATATATCTTAGCATCGATCCAGACCTTTGTCAACCATGATACCAAACCCAAGGCCAGATGGTTGATTGGAAAGCGTTGCTTCTTTGCCCACCTTTCTGCCTGAGCATACCAAGGGTCTACACCAGTTCCAAACTGTTTTTCAAAGGAGAATAGCACCTATTATAAACCCCTTAGTGAATGCCAAACATAACATTTGATAATCTGTTAGATTAAATTTATCTTGAATCTTCTTTGCCATTGCCTTATCCCATTCCTTTACATGGTATAAAGCATGGACAACTGGATTCATTTTATCGTGGTCTTTGCAAGACATATCTTATCTCCTTGTTTGTGAACTAACGTTTCTTACTTCAAACAATATGTACTTAAATGTTGCAGTAGCAGTAAGGAACTGATTATCATTTCCAGTAACATCAAATGGTATTCCACTTAAGTTAGTAGGAAATAAAGATTTAAAAAGAACGTCAAAATTTGCTAGGTTATTATTATTTAATACTTGAAGTGTTGCATCAGAATATCTTGGATCATCAGACGTATGTGATCTATTGTTTCTGTTCCATACATCTCTTTCACCATAATTTTGTGGGGTTCCTAATGCTCTCATCCAGTTATGGATTTCCATATAGTTTCGTAGATCTTCATCTACTATAAATTCAACTTCTAAATCTCCATATACCATATTCCCTTCTATAGGAATTGGAACCATACCAGGTGTAGGTATTGGAACTTCACCCAATGACATGTTTGGTATAGTTGCTTTCTGACATAAAAAAGCACACTTTCTTGCTCTTTCTAATAGGAAGACAAACCCTATAGGAGATAGAAAGTTCTTATTGGTCAGTTGATCTTGATACCAGTTGGCCATTTAATTCTTTATGCACATATGTATTTATGATACTTTACCACCCCATTCAGAGTTAGGATCCAGTCTCTCCATATAATTAAATCCCGATCCTTCTGGGTAGATGTACTTTCCATTCTCATCAAATTGAGGACCAACTTTCTTTGCAGGGTATGTGGGATAAGGTCTTAACCCTGCTCTCATCTCTCTACCCTTTCTCTTCCTTTCATCATTACCAGTCTCATGATCTTCAGGCATAGTAGGCCAAGAAGACCCTAAGATCCTTTTAATATCTTCTTTAGTATATCCGTTAGGGTGCATTGTATTTTTAAAAAAGGCAATAAAAAAGGATCCCGAAGGATCCTTTTGAAGTGTAATATCCGAATTACATGAGGTTTGCAACTTGTACTCTTCTGTAGTACTTGTTAGCATTGGCTGTAAGAGCACCAGATCCCTGAGTAAGACCACCTGAGAATGGGTTTGAAACCATACCGTAACGAGTCTTAAACCCGATTTTTGGTTGGAAGGTGTTAGGGTTGATTGCTCTGACTTGCTGTAACGGAACGTATGGGCAGTAGAATAATCCAGCATCATAAGGAGAAGTTCCTTTGTAGCCTGCAACATAGAAGTGCTTGTCAGCAACGTTAGATGAATATGGATCAACGTAAACCTTAATGCGACCATTAAGTGTACCAACCATTGTAGAAGAAGTATCATCTACACCAGTTAGACTGTTGTTACCATTAAGAGCAGGAGCATAGTCAAGAACACCAGCCATTCCGAGAGCTGAAGCAACGTCTGCAGAACAGATCAAAATGTTGCCCTTCCCGCGACGAGTTTCTTGTCCGATTGCGTTAGCATCTCTTTCAATCTGGAAGAGTAGTCCCTTGAATTTCTCAACTGACCATCTACCATTAGAGTCAACGTCTAAGTCGAAGATACCGTCAGCAGCAGTGTTAGCGATAGCACCTTTAACAGCGTTCGTATAGATTGTTCTAACGACTTCCCTGTTGATTTCAGCAAGGATCTCGGTAGAAAGGATGTTAGCAAGCTCTTGCTCTGCATCCAATCCATGAATCGCCTTAAGGTCTTGAGCCATCTCTATGCTGTACTCTGCCTTTAAAGCACGTGATCGAGCAGTAACAGTTACTTTCTCGATTGAGAAACCCATCTCACGGAACTCATTGTTCGCAGATGAATCATCTAATGCTTCAGCAGTAGCTGTAGTCATTCCAGTAGCATCACCTGTTACTTCGTAGTCTCCAGCAGGGGAGTCGTTAAGAAGTCCTGGGTTAGCACCTTCAGCATCGTTAACACCTGAAGATGAAGCAGTAGGATCGTAGTTTGATAATCCTGTGCCTTTTCCTCCTGTGAAACCAGCGTTTGGCTCGTTGAATAGTGCTTCTCTGAAGTCACCGTTAGCAGGTCTACGCTCTGAACCGTAGAATGATCTCATTGCAAAGATAAGTCCTGTAGGACCAGTCATTGGCTGAACGCCAGCAATATCATATGCAATTAGTTGTGGCATTGAACGTCTAATTAGACTGATCAATACTGGGTCGAAACCTGCAACACCGCCAGTGGCTGCGTTTGCGTTTGTATAACCTGTAGTTTGTAGAGTCTCAGAAAGAACGTTTGATTCCTCTTTGATTGCTAATTCTTGGTTTTCTAGAAGTTGTGCGACTACGCCTTTCTTGTAAGTGTCACTAATTTCAGGTACTGAATCGTGATTTAGAACGGGAGCCCACTTTTCTGTAAGTTGTTGTAATGTCATTTTGACTTAAAAAAAGTAGTTGTTTTTTAATTATTTGGACCAACGTGCTAGGGCATCTACGTACTTCGACATAGATCCTGACTCGTTGCTTTCTACCAATGGTTCAGAACTTTCTTCGGTGGGTTCTGTTACTGACTCAGCAACTTCGGCCTTCCTAGTGAAATATGATTCCTTGATAGTTTCGACTTTCTTACGATAGTCTTCTTCATTCTCAAACTCAACTCCCTCTGCAAGTTTAGCAAGCTTATCCTTTTGGGTTTCAGCAAGTCCTGCAGCGCACTCGGTCACAATTTCCATTTTACTAAAGTCACCAATTCTCTTATTCAAAGATACATTAGTGTCGATTTGCTCATTGAGTTTTTTCTCCATCTCATCAAGCTCACCTGCCATTCCATCTAGCAGGTTGAATTTTTCTTCGGGAACACTAAAGTTGTGTTCTACGAAGAGTTCTTTTAGGCCGTTAAAGAATGACTCAGCCATCTCAGTCTTAATACCGTGCTCAACCTGAAGAGTATTCTCTTCCATCCAGGTTTTTGCAGCATAAGATAGATAGTCATCGACTTTTTCTGCCAATTCTGTTTTGATCTTCTCAACCTCTTCGGTGAGAGATTCTTCCATCGCTTCTTGCACGACTTTGACTTCGCTATTTACACGTGAAGTAACAGCCGCCTCGAAGATTGTCACTGCTTTTGCTCGGAACTCTTCTGTGAGTTCTTCACCAGCGACAAGAGCGTCAACGTCTTCACTAAAGTCGTACTCGGTTTTAGGGGTCTCTTCTGCGATTGTTTCGCCATCAGCTTCTACCTCCTCCTGTTTAGCGGATGCATCGGAAGGCTTCGTCTTAATAGACTTATCCTTTTCTACACTTACGTCACCAGAAGCACTTGCTCCAGCGTTTTTCGTTCCTGCAGCGTTCTCCCAGTTGTCAGAAGCTACATGAATTACTTTCTTACCACCACCTTTGGAGGTGTCGATAGATTCACCAGGTTTTGCGTTCTTAGTAACAGGATTAGAACCTTCGGTCACTTCTTCCATGTTATCTAGCTCTTTGTCGAGGGTCTCAGCCATTTGAATTAACTCCGTTAACTTTTACGTTGTCTATGTT
>VTLG01015160.1_pt1 | contig 15657 bp, 24 predicted proteins | sample 4694571 | NCBI WGS metagenome assembly VTLG01 (sample SAMN12604809, study PRJNA352737) | marine metagenome | biome: ENVO:00000447; feature: ENVO:00000209|ENVO:00000569|ENVO:01000036; material: ENVO:00002151; isolation source: viral sequences binned using virsorter ...
AGAGCCGCTTTAGGAATCAAAGGCGTTTTAGGAAAAGCTTTAGGAGCTTCTTTTTCTCCTTTAGCGGTAGCAGCCACTTTACCCATAAGCGTAGCAGCACAAAGAGAAGGGGGAACAGATTTAGGCGACATTGCGACAGATCCTATGAATTGGATGGGACCAGCCTTCGCTTCTACGGGAGCAGAAATGGCATCTAAAGGAATTAAGAATCCAATGTTATTAAAAGCTTTAAGATTAGGAATGAGTCCCCGAGCCCTGAGACTGGTATCTAGTAGATTGGGTCTACCAGGCTTAATGATAACAGGAGGAATGTGGGGCTATGATAAATGGAAGAACAGATCCATCAATGACGAGGATTAAAAGATTGACTTTAACGGTACCTCCTTTAAGAGGTCCCTCTCCACAAGGGTTGAATGTACCTTTAAAACAAGTTAAAACTGTGGTAAAATCGGAGAACATTAATGGCAGACAAAGACAACATCGACAAAGCTCTACCCAACGTAGATCAAGAAGTCGTAGCACCTGAAGAAATCGTTGTAACGGAAGAACAAAAAGAAGCTGAGGTAACACCCGACGGCGCTGAAGTTATTATGGATGAAGAAGGCGGAGCGGAAATTAATTTCGATCCGATGTCCGAGCAACAAATGACTCAGGATCATGAAGCTAATTTAGCTGAATTACTTCCCGACGCTACTTTAGGTCGAATAGGTACCGATTTAAATGAAAATTACATGCAGTACAAAACTTCCCGTAAAGAATGGGAAGATACTTACATAAAAGGTTTAGACCTTTTGGGATTCAAGTATGTTAACCCGACGCAACCGTTTCAAGGTGCATCGGGTGCAACGCATCCGGTGCTCGCAGAAGCGGTGACACAGTTTCAAGCACAAGCTTATAAAGAATTACTTCCAGCAATGGGTCCAGTAAGAACCCAGATTTTAGGAAGACCGAGTAGACAAAAAGAAGAACAGTCTAATCGAGTTAAGAATTTCATGAATTATCAACTTATGGATGTAATGAAAGAGTACGAACCTGAGTTCGATCAAATGCTCTTTTATCTACCGTTAGCGGGATCTGCTTTCAAAAAAGTTTATTACGATGAACTTTTAGGAAGAGCAGTATCTAAATTTGTACAAGCTGACGATTTAATTGTCCCGTATACGGCTACCTCATTAGCCGATGCGGAGGCGGTTATACATGTCATTAAAATGTCAGAAAATGACTTACGAAAAAAACAAGTTTCCGGTTTCTATCGAGATGTAGATTTGAAACCTGGTTATGATCAAGAAACAGAAGTCGAGAAAAAAGAAAGATCACTCGAAGGAGTTAAGAAGACAAGAGACGAAGACATATTTACGATTCTAGAATGTCATGTGAATTTAGACATTGATGGATTTGAAGATATGAAAGATGGAGAACCGACAGGAATTAAACTTCCTTACATTGTGACGATTGAAGAAGGGTCACGAGAAGTGTTATCCATTCGAAGAAACTACAAACAAGAAGACCCATTAAAAAACAAAATACAATATTTTGTTCATTTCAGATTTTTACCTGGAATGGGCTTTTATGGTTTTGGATTAATTCATATGATTGGCGGTTTATCAAGAACAGCAACCACTGCTCTACGTCAATTATTAGATGCAGGAACGTTAAGTAATCTTCCTGCAGGTTTTAAACAAAGAGGAATACGTGTAAGAGACGAAGCACAGGCTATTCAGCCCGGCGAATTTAGAGATGTAGACGCACCTGGTGGAAACATTAAGGACGCTTTTATGACTTTACCTTTCAAAGAACCATCACAGACTTTATTGTCTTTGATGGGAATTGTTGTCCAAGCAGGACAAAGATTTGCCGCCATCGCTGATATGCAGGTCGGGGACGGCAACCAGCAGGCCGCTGTTGGGACGACCATTGCTCTCTTAGAACGTGGTTCAAGAGTCATGTCAGCGATTCACAAACGATTGTTTGTGGCGCTTAAACAAGAATTTAATTTGTTAGCGGGTGTTTTTAAAACTTATTTACCTCCAGAATATCCTTACGATGTAGTTGGAGCTCAACGAAATGTTAAAGTTACAGATTTTGATGACAAAGTAGATATTCTTCCGATTGCGGATCCCAATATTTTTTCTCAATCTCAAAGAATTTCTATGGCACAAACAGAATTACAACTGGCTATGGCTAATCCACAGATGCATAATTTATATGAAGCGTTTTATGCGATGTACAGTGCGATCGGAGTGAAAGAAATTGATAAAATTTTACCTCCTCCACCACAACCAACTCCATTAGACCCAGCGGTAGAAAATATTATGGCTTTATCTTCAAAACCTTTCCAAGCTTTTAAAGGTCAGAATCACCAAGCACACATAACTTCGCATTTAAATTTTATGGCCAGCAATTTAGCCAGAAATAATCCGATGATTTTAGGTGCTTTGGAAAAAAACTGTTTTGAACACATCTCTATGATGGCTCAAGAACAAATTGAAGTAGAATTTAGAGAAGAAATGATGCAATTACAGCAAATGCAACAAATGATGCAGCAAAATCCTCAAATGCAGCAAAATCCTCAGGTCCAACAACAATTAATGCAACTTACAATGCAAATTGAGGCGAGAAAAGCAACTTTAATTGCTGAAATGATGCAAGAATTCAAAGATGAAGAACAAAAAATTATGGGTCAGTTTGGAAATGATCCAATTGCTAGATTAAAGGCAAGAGAATTGGATTTAAGAGCGATGGATGACTCTAAAAAACGAGAACAGGACCAAGAAAAGATTAATTTAGATAGATCTAAACAATTAATGGGTCAACAACAGTTTGATGAAAAATTAGAACAAAATGAAGATTTAGCTGAATTAAGAGCAGAAACTTCTCTTGCTAAACAACAAATGTCTAATGATGTCAAAGTCTATTCTGATAGGATGAAACGTAAAGATGTTAAGACCTTGAAAGGTCCTAGAAGATAAGATACAAACACACAAGGAGAAAAATATGACAAAAACACCAGTAGGATACCCAGAAGGAGGCAAAAAGTATAAAGAAGAGCCGGGTAAAGTCGCAAACGACCCCCGATCTGAAATTATCACTAATGCCGATAGTGTACCTAGTAAAATAGACAAAGGAACAAAAGTTACAGTTCAAGGTACCGGTAAAGCTAGAAAACAAACAGCTACTTGGTACTAATATGGCTTGGTTCGGATTAGCTAAGATAGCTTTACAAGCTGGAAGTAAAATCTATGCAAATAGGCAGCGGACAAAAATGGCAATGTCTGATGCACAGCTTATGCATGCAGAAAAGATGGCCCGAGGTGAGGAATCTTACCAGGGCAAACTTTTAGAATCCCGACAATCAGATCTTAAAGACGAATTCGTTTTGATCATAATTTCGGCGCCGATAATTGTGCTCGCTTGGGCAGTCATAAGTGACGATCCGGCAGCTATGCAGAAGGTGGAGCTGTTTTTTCAGTATTTCTCAACGCTTCCGTCATGGTTCACAAATCTCTGGATTTTGGTCGTAGCGAGTATTTTTGGGATTAAGGGAACACAAATATTTCGGAACGGTAAGAAATAGACTTGCGTTTAATAATGAACTATAATAGGTATTAATATTATGTCTAAGAAGAGTCGTAGAAGAAACAAAAAAATTTTAGCTGCATTAGCCTTAGCAGGCGGAGCAGCGATGTTAGGTAGAGGTAAAGGAGAAATTTCTTCTAATAGACCCTCCGGCATAGATGCTGCACTAGTAGCTTCAAAAGCCAAAGATGTTGTAGCACCTGACACATCAGGTTTTCAAACTAGATTTACAACTAAAGTAGGAAATAAATGGGTTGGCCCAAATGAAGCAAGAGGCTATACACCAGTTACAGATGTAAGCCATCCGATACATAATGCAGTTCGTGTACCACCAGGTAATATGAGAAGATTTAAAAAAGGTGGCAGCGTTACTGGAATTGCAAAACGTGGTTTCGGTAGAGCACTAATGAAGGGGAAAAAATAATGAGACAAAATGGAGTTAGAAGCAATGTCAGATTTCCATACGGAAGTGGTATGAAGAAAGGTGGCAAAGCTAAAAAACAAGGTTACAAAGATAGAGAAGACGAATCTATCAGTGCAAGACGTGGAAAAGAATCCACTAAGAAACAATCTTTCAAAGCTCGAAGAGATGAGTCCTACGGAAAATGGGGCAAACGTACTCGAGGAAAAATAAACAGATGAGCAAAGTAGGAATTCAATTAAGAGGAACAGGAGCTGTTCGACAAGGCTTACGTGGCGGAGGAATTGCAAAACGTGGGAGTGGTCAAGCTCTTAAACGAGGGGGTAAAGCTCGTAATACAAGACGTATGAACAGACTGGAAGAATTAGGTCGTGTTGATGCTGAAAGAGGACGTACTAGAAAAGGTAAACGAAATCTTAAAGCAGAAAAAAGAAGAATAGTAAAAGAATTAAAAAAATAATGCCACAATATTTTGATTCCACAGCAGCATTCCCAATGAACACTCAAAAAAGGGTTTATGCGGCTAAAGGTGGATGGATTCAAAAAGCTACCGCTTCAATCAAGAAAAGAGGAACAGAAGGAAAATGTACTCCGATTACAAAACCAGGATGTACAGGTCGAGCTAAAGCTTTAGCAAAGACATTTAAAAAAATGGCAAGAAAGAGAAAAGCGTCTTAATGAGAGCAGTCTTAATAGACGCATTACAAAAACAGTACGAAGCAGATATCGCATCAGCGGATGCTACGATTAAATTACTTTTGGAAAATTCAGTGGGAGTCAGTGAGCATTTGAATCATCAAAAAGAATTAGATTGTCAATTACATAAAATTGCAGCTGCAGAAGAGAAATTACAAGTATTGAAAGATTATGAAATTCCAAAGGCGGCTTTATAATGCCGTTTAAATCTGAAAAACAAAGACGTTATCTATGGAAGAAACATCCTAAGATTGCACGTGATTGGACAGATACTTATGGAAGTAAACCAGTAGGAAAGAAGAAAAAGAAAAAAAGGAGGAAGAAATAATGGACGATCTAGTATTCGTAGATAAGATTAGAAGAATCATTAAAATGCGACATGATGATGTTGTCGCAGCTATGGTTTCAGGCGGTGTTGACAATATGGAGAAATATCAGTATATGTTAGGTCAACTCCGTACATACCAGTACATGAGTCAGGAAATATCCACCCTGCTAAATAAAAAGGAGCAAAAAGAAAATGACGGAACAGTTATCAGTATCAAACCAAAAGGAAGTCCCCAAACATAAGGAGGCACTTCAGGAAAAATACGATCAAGAGCCAGTAAAGCCTAAAAAAGATTTAACATCCGAAACAGCTAAATTGCCCATGCCAACAGGTTGGAGACTTTTAGTTTTACCTTTTAAAATGAAAGAGAAAACTAAAGGCGGTATTCTTATAACAGATGATGTTATAGAACGATCACAAGTAGCATCGACTTGTGGTCTTGTTTTACAAGTAGGACCGGATGCGTATAGAGATAAAGAAAGATATCCCGATGGACCTTGGTGTAAAAAAGGAAGTTGGGTTGTTTTTGCTAGATACGCCGGCTCTAGAATAAAAATAGATGGGGGTGAAGTTAGACTTCTCAATGATGATGAAGTTCTAGCGACCGTGGAAAACCCCGAAGATATATTCCACGAAGTATAACCATAGGGAGGAACTATGCCAGAAGAAGAAAAAAAAGAAGAGATAAGAAAAGAAGAATTAATCGATGTTGGTGATTCTGATGAAAAAGCAACTGAGATTGATTTAGAAAAAAAAGCTGAAGGAGGAGAAGTAAAAGATGAAAAAACTACTCAAGACAGTGATAAGCCCGCTGACGCACCTGCGGAACCTGATAAGCAGCCTGATGTTCAAGCTAGCGAACCAGACCAAAAGGAAGAAGTAAAAGAACAACCAGCACAGAAAGAACAGAAGAAAGAAATGGAAGAGTATAGTGAAGGCGTTAAAAAACGTATCGCTAAACTTACCAGAAAAATGCGTGAAGCAGAGAGACAGAAGGAAGAAGCTGTTACTTATGCTAAACGTGTAATGAGAGAAAGAGATGAATTGACTCAAACAGCCACAACATTGGATAGAGATTATGCCAATGAAATGGAGAATAGAATCAAATCATCTTTAGCCGCAGCTCAAGCTAAATTATCTGCATCGAGAGAAGCAGATGATAAAAAAGCTGAAGTAGAAGCTTTAACGGCTATTTCACAATTAGGATATGAACAAGGGAAACTTGCCGAAATCAAAAGCAGACAGAAAACAGAAGAAACTGCTAAAGAAAATACAAGAAAGCAAGGACCTGCAGCTCAATATCCAAGTCAACCAACGCCGCCACCAGATCCAAAAGCAGAGGATTGGGCGGAAAAAAACGAGTGGTTTGGTAAAGATAATGCCATGACTTACACAGCGTTTGATCTACATAGAAAACTTACTGAAGAAGAAGGGTTTGATCCAAAGTCAGATTCTTATTATCAAGAGATTGATAAGAGAATAAGACTTGAATTCCCCCACAAATTTGGTAATACTGTAGAAAAGACGATTAGTAAACCTGTACAAAATGTTGCTTCTGCAACACGTAGTCCAAGAACTAGTCGCAAAAGTGTGAGACTCACACCATCACAAGTAGCAATTGCTAAAAAATTGCGTGTGCCACTAGAAGAGTATGCAAGACAACTAAAACTCACGGAGGGAGAATAGCATATGAAAAACGAAGATAAAAAAACTACTTCCCGTGCGAGCCAGACAAGAGCTAAAACTTTACGTAAGAAAGTTTGGACTCCACCATCGTACTTAGATACGCCCAACGCGCCAGCTGGATTTAGACACAGATGGGTCAGGATAGAGATCATGGGATTTCTCGACACGAAAAACATACAAGGACGCTTAAGATCCGGGTATGAGTTAGTAAGATCAGATGAATATCCAGAAGATGACTATCCCGCAATATCAGATGGCAAGTATGCAGGGGTGATCGGGCACGGAGGCCTTGTGCTAACAAGGGTACCTGAAGAGATCGCGAAGCAAAGATCTGATTATTTTGCCAAACAAGGGCAAGATCAGATGGACGCAGTAGACAACGATTTAATGAAGGAACAGCATAAGAGTATGCCGATCGATATAGATCGACAGTCTCGTACAACCTTCGGTGGTAGAAAACGTTAATTTTTTAACACTTCAACCAACGAAATTTATTAACCGTAGACTGCGGATAGTAGTCTACAAAAGGAGAACACTATGGCTAACCAATCCTCAACTGGTTTCGGTTTGAGACCGTTGAGAAATGTAGGACAGGCAGATCATAACGCCGGCTTAGGTGAATGGATGAAAGCTTCCGGCTCGGCAGCAATCTACCACAATGAATTAGTTCAAATGCAGAACACCGGATATGTATTATCCGCTGGTGCAGGAGGACCATATTTAGTGGGTTCACTAAACGGCAGTTTCTATACTGACCCTACAACAAGTAAGCCTACATGGTCTAACTATGCACCCAGCGTGGCGGCAAGTGATCACACAGTGCTCATCAATGACAATCCTCACACGATGTTTGAAATTATGACACTACGAACTGATCACACTAACCCCGGCTCTGTTGGAGCAACTGCCGACATTGTTGTTGGAACAGGACTAACAACGTCCCCGTTCACGTCAAGAAATACTCTTGCAGCAGCAGCAACAGGAGCAGATGTGCAATTAAAGATCCTAGGTCTTACAAGAGACACTCAAAGTCAGGATGTTTCAGTCGCAGGAAGCGTCTGGAGAGTAATGATTAATGAACATCTCTTAGGTAATGGTTCAGCAGGCATATAAGGAGAATAAATTATGGCAATATCACGTAATCAGCTAGTTAAAGAACTAGAGCCAGGTTTAAATGCTTTATTTGGCCTGGAGTACAAACAGTATGAAAATCAGTCCGCTGAAATTTATACTACAGAGTCATCTGACAGAGCTTTTGAAGAAGAAGTTATGTTGTCAGGTTTCGCTAACGCATTAGTAAAACCAGAAGGATCTGGAGTTGCTTTTGACCAAGCGGAAGAAACTTTCACAGCAAGATACACTAACGAGACAATTGCTCTCGCTTTTGCAATCACTGAGGAAGCTATTGAAGATAACCTGTATGACAAACTCTCTTCTCGTTACACAAAAGCATTGGCAAGATCGATGGCAAATACTAAACAAGTAAAATCAGTATTTCCTCTGATTCAAGGTTTACCGACAACGGATAACTACGATTCAGGAGATGCGGTTTCATTGTTTAACACTGCACACCCAACGATAGCAGGGACGTTTCAAAACACCCTGACTACTCAAGCAGACTTAAACGAAACATCGTTAGAGCAAGCGTTAATTGATATCGCTGCAATGACTGATGAAAGAGGTTTAAAAATTGCTGCAAAAGGTGTGAAGATGATTGTCCCATCTGCTAATCAGTTTACTGCTGAGAGATTGATGAAATCTCAAGGTAGAGTTGGAACTGCTGACAATGATGTTAATGCGATCAAATCTATGGGTATGATTCCTCAAGGTTATAGAGTGAACAACTACCTAACAGATACTGATAGCTGGTACATTATTACAGATGTCCCTAATGGAATGAAACACTTTGACAGAGCTCCTCTTACTACTAAGATGGAAGGGGACTTTGATACTGGCAACGTTAGATACAAAGCTAGAGCAAGATACGTTTTTGGCGTATCTGACCCTAGAGGTATCTTCGGTGTTGAAGGTGCGTAATACCTAAAACTATTTTAATGGGGCGGCCTCAAAACCGCCCCATTTTCACGATAAAGACAGAATTACTATGAAAAACTTCCGCGTACAGATTCGTTACCATGGCTATTATGCTGATTTCACTATTAAATGTGAAGATTCAGCTAATGCTATTGAACAATCAATCCTTGACAAACTGGGAAAAAATGAGGTAAAGTTCGAATCTGATGGATTTACCAGTAAAAAAGGTAAATGGATAACCTATGAGGAGGTTAGCAATGACCGAAGACCTATATACACAAAAGAGGTCCTTGGAACTAGAGTGGCAGCAGGAGCACCTGAAGGAAGGTAGATATACTTTACATATGGGACATATCGATAAAAAAATTCAGGAAATTGTTAAAGAAATTATTGCTCGAGAATTTGAAGAAGCTACTCGTAGAGATAAAATCTCAGAGGCCGAGGCCCAAGTTTCGATAGCCACTTAAGCGCTATCACCGAAATCAATTTTTCACTACAGGATACCTTGCGCTCTATTAAAAAGTGAGCTATAAAATAATTAGTATACAATTAAACAAAGAACGTAAACGAGTATACTCGACGGCCTAGAGATTACGTTCATTAAACTAGGAGGATTATAATTATGGCAAATACAACTTTTAACGGTCCAGTAAGATCCGAAAACGGATTTGTGGATATCGTTAAAGACTCATTAGGAAATGTTATCACGAACATGAAACTGGAGCAGTACACTGCTACAGTGACTGTTGCTAGCGGAGATACTACTGCTACCGAAAGTGCAATTGGAATGCCAACAAATTTTATTCCAATGGCATGCACTGTTGTAGTAACAACAGCGGCAACAAACGCAGTTAATCTTGACGATGTAGGATCAGATGCTGATACAGACGGTTACTTAGATGGAATCGGAAGTACATGTGCAGTAAATTCTACAGGATTCAAAGGATTCTGGGTTTGTAATGGTGCATTAGGATTTATCGATTTAGGAGCAGGAGTTGTTGCAACAAGCTCAACACCTGACGAAGTTGAAGTGGTTTTAAGTGGAGACCCAGGAGCTACGGGCTGTACTTTAAAATTGAAATTCTTTGGAATTTCTAGTACTTCGGACACAGCGTAATAAGATAATGTGAGCTCCTTCGGGAGCTCACAAAAATAGGAGATAAAAATTATGGCAGGATATGATGTTGATGTAAAAACAACACATCTTGTAGCTTCAGGAGATGTATTCGCAGGACCAGCTAGGGTTCTTGGAATTTATTATTGTAGCGAGGGAGCATTAGGAACTATAGTAATTAGAGACGGTTCTGTAAGTGCAACTGTGCTTGCTACATTTGATGTACCAATAGGATCAGGAACAGCCGGTGAACCGGTAGTTTATCAAATAGATGTTCCAGGTAATGGAATTTATTGTCCTAACGGTGCTTATGCCCAGCTCACAGGTGGCGTGGATAAAGTTACTGTCTTCTACGGTTAGGAGGATTTGTGGCTAACACTACTTCTCATGGCTACACTTTTGATAAGACCCTTCCGGTTGATGAAATCGTAGAAGAGGCTTACGAAAGAATTGGTCTACAAAACGTTTCTGGATATCAACTCAAAACAGCTAAACGATCTTTAAATCTATTATTTTCTGAATGGAGTAATAGAGGACTTCACTATTGGGAAGTAGCTAATCAAAGCTTTACCTTAGTAGAAGGACAAAACGTTTATACTACTTATCGCTCTCCTCAAGATGGAGCTTCTAACGGATTAACAACAACTTTATCTTCCACTATTAATTCTTCAGTAACGGATATTCCCTTGACCGAGGTTAAAGGTATGCCTGGCGCTGACCAAGGAGGTGGAACCATTACTGTTAACTCTGAAACAATTAGATACACAGGAAAATCTGCAGCAACGGGAGCAGCTAATCTTACTGGAGCTGTGCGTGGATCTAACGGAACCACAGCTGCAGGCCACACAAGTGGAGATGCAGTTACTCAACATGGAACAGGAATGGATAATATATTAGAATGTAATTATAGAATTACTTCTACTGATATTGACTCTCCAATGACTGAAGTAAGTCGATCTCAATATCAAGGTTATTCTAATAAAGAAGCAAAAGGAACTCCTACTTCTTTCTTTGTTCAAAGATTTATTGATCGAACAACTTTAACAATTTATTTAACTCCAAGTGCAGCGGTGGATGGAAATAAATTAAATGTTTATTATTCACGAAGAATTCAAGACGCAGGGGCTTATACCAATGCAACGAATGTACCTTATAGATTTGCACCTTGCATGACTGCAGGATTAGCATTTTATTTATCACAAAAGAATGCTCCACAAAGATCACAAGAAATGAAACTTTATTATGAGGATGAATTGGCTAGAGCCGTAAAAGAGGATGCTGATATTACAAGTACTTATATCGCTCCTAAGGTTTACTATCCTAACGCTTAATTATGACTACATTTTCACAAGGGAAATACGCATTAGCAATATCAGATAGATCTGGTTTAGCTTTTCCTTATTTAGAAATGGTAAGAGAATGGAATGGGGCGTGGGTTCATTTTTCTGAATACGAACCTAAACAACCTCAATTGCAACCTAAACCCATAAGTGCGGATCCTCAAGCTTTACAAAGAGCAAGACCTTCAAGAGTAGCTTTTGCTACCCCTGCTCCTTTAAATGATAATCCTTTTGTTACTGAAGTAGGAACTACAGTTATTGTAAATCAAAATAGACATCAACGTTCTACTGGAGATGCAGTGAGATTTTATCAAGTTAAAGAACCTGTAGGAGGAGTAGCTATTTCTACTTTTGAACTAAGCACCACTTTGAATGGAAGTATAAGTGCTGATGCCACATCTTTAGTTCTAGCTGATTCATCAAATTTTCCAAGTAATGGATATATTGTTATTATATCTACTAATACTGATCAATCATCATTGGAATATGGAAAAATTACAAGTGAAACAATTAAATATACAGGAAATGCTCCTAATGAATTAACAGGATTAACTAGAGGAACAGCAGCTCCTTCTTATGGAGTAACTCCCGAGGCCACAAAAGCTGTAGCCCATTCTTCTGGAGCAAAAGTTTATGGATCATATATCATTACAAAAATTGACAGCACTATTCCTTACACAGGACAACCATCAACTTTACCCGTAAGTAATAGTTTTAGTTTTACTTTAGCCAATGCGGCTAGTAGTGTAGCAACAGGAGGAGGATTTTTTGTTTTCGGCGGACCCGTAAACGATAGATCATAATTATTATGGCCGGCTTTACATACACAACTTTAAAAACAGCGATTAAAAATTATACTGAAACTGATGATAATGTTTTAACTACAACTATTATAGATCAGTTTATTGAAAATGCAGAATTTAGAATTTTTTATGATGTCCCTAGTGATAATAATAGATTCGTCAGTGAAGGAAATTTAGCTGTTGATGATAATACTATTAACGTTCCAGGATTAGGAACTAAAGGAAATACTGGAACAGTATTTGTGCGTGGGGTAGAGGTTTTTAATAGCACTACAGCTACCACTGGACCAGGTGAATGGTTAATTAAAAAAGACCAAACTTATTTAACTGAATATGTTAATAGAGAAACAGGATCTTCTGGAGGTCAGACTGGTCAGGATGTAACAGGATTTCCTAAGTATTATGCGATGTTTGGAGGAGCAACAGGAACTTCAAGCAGCACGTCTGGAGGCCTTTATTTAGCTCCTACACCTGATGCTAATTATATGCATAGAATATATTATGATATGGTGCCTAAGAGTCTAACTACTACAGCTACGACTTATATAAGTCAGTACTTTCCACAAGGCTTATTATATGCTACGTTAGTCGAGGCTTTTGGATATTTAAAAGGCCCTATGGACATGTTGACATTATATGAAAATAAATATAAACAAGAATTACAGAAGTTTGCAGGAGTGCAAATTGGGAGACGAAGACGAGATGATTATACTGACGGCACCGTTAGAATACCTATCAACTCTCCGTCACCGTAAAAACTAGGAGAAAATTATGGCGATAACATCGTGTTTAACAAATACTTTTAAAGAAGAATTACTAGGAGGCTATCATAGCTTCAACGCTTCTGGAGATACACCAGCAGGAAGCGCTTTTAAAATTGCTCTATATTCTAGCGGCTCAGCTAACTTAGGAACAACTACAACTCAATGGGTTGTTGCATCTACTCCTACTGCTGATCCTACAAATACATATGAAGTTACAACAACAGCTTCAGGATATTCGTCCGGTGGAAAAGCTTTAACTAATACAGGAGTGGCTAAAAGTACAGTTACTTCTTACACAGATTTTTCCGATGTCTCTTGGACATCTGCTTCTTTCACAGCTCGTGGTTGTTTAATTTATAATTCATCTTCAATTTCAGGACTGACAGCAAATGCAGCAGTCTGTGCTATTGATTTCGGTGGAGATAAGACAGTTTCATCTGGAACTTTCACAATTCAATTTCCAACTAACGATTCTAGCTCAGCGATTATAAGAATAACGTCGTAAGGAGGTAAATCCTTATGGCTAACTCTTGGGGCGAATCGGGAACAACCTGGGGTAAAGGTGACTGGGGTCAACAATCTACTACCACTGTAGCTCTAAGTGGACTTTCAATTACAGGATCTTTAGGAGAACTTTCATCTTACAATGAACATGGATGGGGAAGAAGTACCTGGGGATCTGATGACTGGGGTGACTTTAGTTTAACTCATGTTCTTACTGGTCTTTCTATTACAGGTAGTCTTAATGCCGCTGATGTTCAATCTTTTCCTAATACTGGTTGGGGTAGAGATGCTTGGGGTGAAGAACCTTGGGGAGATAGTTTCGATCCAGTAGTTACTCTTACCGGTTTTGGAATTACCGGATCTCTAGGAACACTACCTTATGCTCAATCAGAATCTGGTTGGGGCAGAGACGAATGGGGTATTGGTAACTGGGGAGAAAATACTACAACAGTTGTACTAACTGATTCATTCGAAATTTCTAGTGCTCTGGGTCCAAGTGCATGGGGGCAGGCTCCTTGGGATGAGATGATTGGATGGGGCGGTGATCTTAGACTTCAAACAACTCAATTATCTATTGAAGCACTTACAGGTATAGAAGGAACATTAAGTCTAGGCACAGCTACAGTTAGTAGACTAGATATGATTTTTGATCTGACGACATCTTTCCAGATGTCAGTTGGATTAGGCGTACCTAGTATTAATAATGGAGCTGATCATTCTCAAGGAGTAGGAAGTTTACTTGCAACAGCTTCTCTAGGTACTCCTGGTCATGAAATGGCCTATGATCTCACGGGTATAGAAGCTACAATGAGTCTCGGCACAGTAGATGCCAATGATACTCAATTAGTTAATGTTTCAATAACTGATCAATTAGTTGGTTCTATAGGTTCCGTTACTGTTGCCGACATGGTAGTAGGTTTAACTGGTTTACAGGCCACTGGATCTTTAGGAAGTTTAACAATAACAGATATTCAACTTGGACTTTCTGGTTTTGAAGCTACGATGAATTTAGACACAGCGGGTGTATCCCCGTTGTATTATAAAGATGTTGACATAACTGGAAATACATCTTATACGTATGTAAAACACGCAGGCGAATAGGCGAATAGGAGAAAATTATGGCATCAAATTATACACCACTGGGTATTCAACTTATGACGACTGGCGAAAAAGCCGGTCTATGGGGTGGATTAACAAATACTAACTGGGATATCATGGAGCAGATTTCCGGAGGTTACACAACACAAGCAGTAACTGATGGAGCTGATACAGATTTATCTGTTTCTGATGGATCAACAGGTGCAACTCTTGCACACAGAGTAATAGAATTAACAGGCTCATTAACCGCAGGAAGAAATGTAACTATTCCTCTAGACGTACAAAATTTTTATATTATTAAAAACGCAACTACTGGATCTCAAGTCGTTACATTTAAATATGTAAGTGGTTCAGGAGACAGTGTTGCAATTGCTAATGGAGCTACGGTACTTGTTTATGCAACAGCTAACGATGGTACTAACCCAGATATAGCTAATACTGGATTCATGGCGAATCTAGTTGATGATACTTCACCACAATTAGGTGGAGATTTAGATATGAATGGAAACGATATAGTTTCCACATCTGGTGCTGATATTGATATAATTCCAAATGGAACAGGCGATGTTAATCTTGGAACTGACACAGTTCAAGTTGGTGACAATAATGTCGATGCAACAATTACTACCCAAGGTACCGGCGATTTAATTTTAAATACAAACAACGGCACTAATTCAGGAACAATTACAATTGCTGATGGTGTTGATGGAAATATTAATATTGCTCCTAACGGAAATGGCGTAGTCCAAGGTGGTGGAGCAGCTATTAAAATTGCAGGTACGGAAACTATTTTTATTCCATCTACAGCAATGTATGGAACAGAAACAAATGGTGCTGATTCTCAAACAGTTGAGACTACAGCAACAAGACCTGATTTAAAAGTTTTAGATTTTGATGCGAGCACGCAAGAATATGCGCAGTTTGCTATTGCGATGCCTAAATCATGGAATTTAGGAACAGTAACTTTCCAAGCTTTTTGGAGCCCAAGTAATACTGATACAGGAAACTGTATCTTTGGTCTTCAAGGTGTTGGAGTTGCTAACGATGATACAGCAGACATAGCTTTCGGAACAGCAGCTGAAGTGACAGATGCTGGAGGCGGTGCTGTTGAAGATGTATTAGTTACGTCAGCAAGTTCTGCAATTACAATTGCAGGAACACCAGCAGACGACGATTATACATTTTTCCAAGTTTACAGAGACGCAGCAGATGGCAGTGATACCTTTACAGGGGACGCTAGATTATTAGGAATTAAATTATTCTATACTACAGACGCTGCTAACGACGCATAAA
>VTLG01016877.1_pt1 | contig 15657 bp, 26 predicted proteins | sample 4694571 | NCBI WGS metagenome assembly VTLG01 (sample SAMN12604809, study PRJNA352737) | marine metagenome | biome: ENVO:00000447; feature: ENVO:00000209|ENVO:00000569|ENVO:01000036; material: ENVO:00002151; isolation source: viral sequences binned using virsorter ...
TGCATATAGACCTTTGTTTAGTTCTTCTAGTGTATTTGCAACATTTTCAAATGAATAACTATCTGGTGATTGTAAATCTTGTATTACATTGGCGTCACCTTTTTCATTACGCACACTAGCTGGTTGTATTGCGTATGCCTCTTTTACAGGTCTAGCAGTTGCACCATTTAATGCCATTAGTGATTCAAAACTTCTAAAATGAAAACCATCTGTTCTTTCAAAAAACAAATAACCTGCGTTACTATATTTGTTACTTACTGCATTTTGACCTAGAAACTTTATTGTTTGAAATGGTTTTAAATTTGGTATTACATACTTACTATTTGTCGCCGTTGGTTCTAAATAAATCGGTTTGACCGTGTCAAGGTATTTTTCATCTGATATAATCTCATGTACTGCATTTTCAACAGGACCAGAAAATGCTTTAGATATTCTTGTAATACTATTTCTAATTGCCTCTCTACTAATAAAATGCACTCTATAAACTTGTTGTCTACCTGTGCCACCTGATAATCTAATCTTATCTATTTTATATACTGCTAATGTATCAGTTTGTCCTTCAATGTATTGTATTTCTCTCTGACCTGGTGTAAATATATGTAATTCTAATTTTTCATTACCTGTCAATGGCAACAATGTTCTAAAGTCTTGACCGTCTGCAACATCTAAACTACCTGTTATTACAGGCATAGTTACATCTTCAACCAAATTAATGGACATTGTTTGTGGTATTAGATTGACACGAAATGCCTTCTCACTACCCTCTGCTTTTCTGTATGATAGAATGTTTACGACTTTGACTCTAAAATCGCCTGCGTAATTGATTATATTATCTTGATTGTCTGAAGCTGCCATATCTCATTATCTTCTAACTAGTCTTTCAAATTCTTCAACAAATGTATTTAGATATGCCTTATCTAATAATTTAATTTGTCTTTTTTGGTCTTGTAATCTTTGTTCATATTCATAATTTGATACTGATTGTCCATCAGCGTCATCACTATTTACTTCTATTACATGAGTAAAGTTACCTGGTCCGTCTTGTGTTGTATTGCCACTTGATTGCACTTTTTCATAGTGATGTATACCTGCTGGGTTGGTATATTTGTCTTTTACATATGCCTCAAATGCCTGGTCTGTAAGCGGCCAGTCATAAAACCTATCTGTAATATCATTCATCAAACATATTACCCAAAAATAATCTGTACTGCCAAAATGTTTATATGATATACTCTCTGGTGTATCACCTGGCACTACATCATAAGTTGCATATAAGGCAAGATTATCTTTTATACCATCTTTTACTTTTAGTCTTCTAAAAATGTCTGTTACAAGTTTAGGGTTGCCAGTATTAGCAATATCGTATAGTCTTTTAGGAAATGTTTCAAAGTATTTTGCCATTAGTATCCTTCAGCTATTTGTGCTTTTGTTAATACAGTTGTTTCTGTAAATGTTAATGTCATTGATATATTTACAGGTGCTGCTCCTTCACCGTCAAATTGTCTAAATGTTTGAAAGTTATCACCACCATAATCTACTTCAACACTATTACATACACATCTACTTAATTCATACAAATAATTATTTTTTTGGTCATTATAAGCATAGTGTATTTCAAACTCTGATGGCACTCTAAAATATCTACCACCTGTTGCTTCATCTAACTCGGGGTGCATATGAAATTTAAAAAACTTTATTATTTTTTGTATTGTTTGAGCCTCTTGTCTATTTCTTGCAATTAAATTAAATGTATAACTAAACTGTCTAGGATTAATTTTTTCAAATACTGCCTCACTAAAATTATTTTCAGCAGTAGCAGTTACTTTTGTTATTGCACCACCTATATCACCTAGACCAGCTGCCTCTCCAACACCTATTGCCATTTTTCTAGCAGCTGTTAACATACCACCGCCAATACCTTTTAAAAACTCTGACACCATGCCTTCAGTATTTGTCGCCGACATTGCTCTTGATACTGTGCCTGCCATCATACCTGCAAGACCTAATTCACTATGACCTGTTTCTGCACTATAACTTGCTTTAATACCTGGTGGCATATACAATGCAACACCACCTGTTACGGTACTATGTGTTTGTAAACCACCTGTCAATACACTATTAGCTGCTGGTTTACCAATCTTAATTTGACTGCCACCTGCTCTATCTAATAATATACCTTTACTAGAATATTTTGTGCCTACTTTTTTTGTTTCGGTATATCCAAAAGGATTATTACCTACAACATTTTCTGTAATATCTTCACTATCAATTGATACACCAATCTTATCATTAAATTCTTTGTCTGCTGTTAGAGATTTATTATTTGATATTGAATAGAATATCATATAATGCCCACCATCTGCACCTAGGTCCTCTGGAAACTGTATGTGTTGAAACTCTAAAGGGTTTCTTGTTAAGTGTGCTGTTGGTGATTTACTATGGTCTATCTCTAATGGATTTCTCTTTAACAAATCTACAGCTGCCTGTTTAGGGTGTGCTGATATACCCTTACCACCACCTAGAAAGTGGTTGGCTGCTGATAGTAACTGTCCTAGTTTAATTGATGGCATATAAATAATCCTAACTATTATGTAATATTTATAAGAGAAATGACAATGGCATACAAAGGAATATATAAACCAACCCACCCTAAAAAATACGCTGGTGACCCTAATAAAATCGTATATCGGTCTAATTGGGAGCGTAAGTTCATGGTATATTGTGATAGAAATGATGACATAATTTATTGGGCAAGTGAAGAATTAGCAATACCATACTTTAGTCCTATTGACAAGAAAGTTCATAGATATTTTCCTGACTTTATCATAAAAACAAAACAAGGCAAGCGTTTTATGATAGAGATTAAACCTGCAAAGTATCTTAAACCACCAAAACCTGGCAAGAGAAAAACAAGAAGGTTCTTTGGTGAACAAGTTGAGTTTATTCGTAATCAATCTAAATGGAAAGCTGCCGTTAAGTATTGTGAAGACCAAAATATGCAATTTAAAATATTTACTGAAAAAGAATTAGGTATTTACTAATTATCGTATAAAGCGTCTTGTACTTTTTTATCAGCTGTGCCTGTATCTTCACTCATATGAGTTTGATTTGCTGATACTGTATTTACTTTAGCACCCTCGTTCATAATACTTAAATTACCACCAGCACCATTACCACCTGTGCCTACAAACTCAGCGCCAGCATTATTTAATTCACCACCTGTTGCACCACCTGTTGTTGTACCACCTGCACCTGTTATTGATTCACCAACTTTTCTGATTGCATAATGATTAAGACCTTTTGTTTCAAAATATGGTTCAAATTGACCTTGACCCATTTTAGATAGTTCAGCGGCATATTGAGCAGCACTTTCTTCATCATTACGACCAAACTTAACTTTTTTACCTGTATCTGGATTTACCACATCACCCATTTCATTTGTTACAATTTTTGGTTCAGGCATAGCAGCCGCTTCTGCAATAGAGGCGTCACCTGTGCCAGCAGTATCTAGTGTTTCTGTGCCAGCAGAAGCACCTGTGCCTAATATTTTTTCTTTTAATGCTTTTGCCTTATCACCAATAAATGGTAGACCCTCTACTGATTCTAAAATACCAACTAATAAGTTTTGCATTAGTTCTTTAATTTTTCTAAATGGTGCCATTGCAAAATCTATTATCTGGTTTTTTATTTCAGTAAACTTATCTACAATTCCTTTTGATACTTCAGCTATTTTTTCTGGTATTGTAACTGTTACAAAATTAACTGCGTCTGTAAAGAAACCTTTTATACCTGTTACTATGCCTGTAAAAAACTCTGATACTTTTGTTGAAACCTCTGTAAACTTTTCTGGTATTGTTACAGTAAAGAAATTACCTATGTCTGTAAATAAACCTTTAATTGGTGTTACAATTTTGTCATTAAAAAAGTTTACAATTGCGTCTTTAATTTCTTTTACTTTTGTTGGTATGGTTACCGTAAAGAATTCACCAACTTTTTTAAATAGTTCACTAATTTTTTCAGGCAGTTGTCTAAAGAATAATTTAATGTCTGTTACCATTTGTGATTCAATACCAAAAGCTGCTAATGCGTTTTCAATTAAACTGAAAAATGCGTCACCAATATATGACACTAATTTAATAGGAAAATCAACAAATATCTTTTTTACACCACTTAAAAATGTACTTGCGTCACCTGTAAATAGACCTTTAAATATTTCTAACAAACCACCAATGGCGTCTTTTACCATTGCAACTGCCTTATCAAATAATGGTCCTATGTCGTCTGTAAATGCACTAAAGAAAGCTTTTATACCATCTACTATTGGTGCCACTTTCTCTGCAATCTCTTTACCATACTTTTGCAATAACTTAGCAATGCCTAATAAACCAAAAATTAGTCCACCTTTTATAAGTAAACCCTTAAAACCACCTGCACCTAATAAACTTTTTACTTTATCTTTTGCTTTTGAAAAGAAACTTTGTTTTGGTGCTGGGTCTGTGCCTTCATCTGAAGCGCCCTCGCCTGCGTCTGCAACTTGAGCTAAGTCTTGTGCCATAGCAGCGTCTGACTTTGCGTCTTGTTGTATTGACACACTTTCACTAAATTTATCTACTAGTGAATATATACCATCTCTAATATCACTTAAAACAACCATCATACTATCAAAAGGATTCATTGGTGTTGCAATACCACCTGCTGGCGCAACTGCACCACCACCTGCTGGTACTAATGCTGTGCTAGCACCACCAGTTAATGAGTTGACATTATCACCAACTGTTTTACCTATGTCTATTACTGATTGGTCTTTAAGTGTTATTTCCATTACTTACTCTTTTTACTTGTGCCTGTGTATAGACCAAACCAGGCAGCGCCAGCACCAACAACAATACTGATTAACCCACTTTGTTCCATAGTAGGTGCCTGTAAGTTCATATACCATATTACACACTTATATAATAATACAATGTAAACTGTTAAGAATATTCTTGGAAATATTCTCCATGCGTCAACAGCTCTTGCCATGTGTATTAATTTAGCATATGGATTAGGACCTAAATCTTTAACAGATGTATCGACCTCTAATTCAACTGCAACTTTTTTTGATACCTCTTTTTTATCTGTCGGTACCACTATTTTATCTTCAGCCATTTATCTTCCTCGTTTTTTTTCTTGTTCTCTACGCTCTTTTTCTTCTTTGAGATAGTTCACTAATAACGAAACATAAACCTCCCTCTCCCAAGGCAACATATTTTCAAGTTCGGTCAACGAATATTTATGATGTTGCATTAAAGCAAAGTTAGTTTCAAAATAATTCGTTAACGAATCATGTGAGAGGGCTATCCGAAAAAACTTGCTAGTCCCTTTAATGTTACCTCTGACTCAACCTCTGTCTTCGGGTTTTTCACCTTTACTTTATGTTCTAGTCTAGGCATACTATTATAAAAAGCACTTAACTTTTTCATTTGGTCTGCCGATAAACCATCAACAAATTCTCTCAACTCTTTATCAGATGTATCTTTTCTTAAAAAGACTTGTTCACCCTCATAAATTTGGTCGATACAATTTGTTATCATATCGTAAGTTTTTTGTATGTTAATATCACCTGCAAGTGTATCAGCATTGACATCTTTCAAAGCTGGATATCTCATCACTACACCTAATTTTCTACTTTCATCAAGTATAACATTTGGTGTATGGTCATCATCAACATAAACCTCTATTTTAGATAAATCAATCTCTGTTTCAGCATATGTTTTGCCGTCATCAGGACACAAAATTTTTAATTTTGTTTTTTCACCTACTGATTTTGACCGTATTTGTAAAAATACATATTCAATATCAAACATAGGATATTCTTCAGCAATCATCTCACCGAAGGTACATGATTTAACTATCTCTTTGATGGCAGATAACATCTCTTTTGCGTCACCTGATTCCATCGCCATGAGCAAAACTTTTTCCTCTTTCACAAGAAAAGGTCTATACTTAATGGTCTTTTGTTGTGATGGCAAAGTCAACTCATATTTAGCCGTACTGGCTACTGGTAATGCCATAATTTACTCCTCTTTAGTTTATAATAATGGTGGAAATACTTTACCACCGGTCACAGCACCTATTGGTACTCTTTGTCTGATAACATTTACAACTTGTCTACCTGCTCTTTGTATTTCTTTTGGTAGTTTACTTAAAATATTACCAATCAATCCTCTATCAGCACCTATTACAGTTGGTTTCTTAAATCCACCACCCACGGTATAACTACCAACTTGGTCTAGTGTTAAATTTATCCAACTTTTAAATGCTAATGAAACTGAAATCTTTTGTATCTCGTTCTCTGAACCTTGATTATATGATACAGCACTAATTGTTTTAGGAAAACACTCAAATAATTCTACACCATATGATATTCTATCTCTATCGGCATTTTCAGCAAATGCACCTAATTGATAGATACGCAAACCACCTGTGTATTCATCATAAAAGTGTACATTGTTTGTGCCTTGGTCAAATGCAGCCTTTTGCCACATTTCAAAAAATCCTCTTTGTCTTAAATACTTATCACAATATACGGTCATTGTAATTTCACCACTAAAACTATGTCCTGTTACAATTTGCCTTTTAGGTCCATATATTGTAAAATCTGTTGTGTCTAGTGTACGACCAGGCATATCAACACTTTCTACAAATGCTCTTAAACCTCTTTGTACCTCTGTATTAGAGTTTAACTCACCAGCTCTTGTACTTCTTCTTACTTCTTCCTCAAATAATATACTATCATCAAATTCACTTGCATTTGGACTAGATGTAGAAAATACACCTGAAGGCAATATAAAATCTACCATAAATCTATTTGGTCTTGCAAAACCCTCACCTTGTGAGATAGCACCCATAACTCTACCAATAGTAGATTCAGGTGTAGGACCTTGTACTCGTTTTAGTCTTCTATCACCCTCAACATTGTCTAGTGACCTATCTCTAGGTATACCTAGTCTAATGTCGTAGTTTCCTATTCTTCTACCGCCTCGTAAGATTGCCATGATACTTTATGCCTTTTTCTATTATTTATATTGTTACTCTAATATTAATTTTTTAATATGTCTGTTGCCTAGACTATCTGTTTCTATTTCTGCTTTAGACTTTAGGCATTGATATTGAACACTACCACCACCTTTTAATTGCCTTTCAGCTATCCTTTTTCCTTTCAAACATACGCTCATGCTCTCTTGTATTCTATGCTCCTTAATTTCTTGATTTACAATCATTAATAAAGCTACTACTGTTTCTACAACCATTTTCTTTAATTACCGTTTTTATAAACAATATCCCTATTTGCATCCTTTAATTTCTCAATATCTTCTAACATCTTCTCTACTTGTTTTTGTAAAAACTCAATATTCACTTTGTTTGTCATATTTTGTTCAAGGTTTTTTTCTATTTTCTCCACACTACCATACAAATCTTCAATCAACATAAATTGCTCGGAGTCGGCAGGTAAACTACCCATTTCACCTCTAGGCCATTTGATTCTAAATTCTGTATTTTTCTCTAAATCACTTTGCATTAAAGTGAGTGTAGTTGAGTGTTGATTCAACTTTTCAGTTATACCAAAATAAGACCACACGCCGATACCAACTGCCCCGATTATGGCAAGCATATTACGGACTGGCATAGAAATTGCCGTGTTGTCGCTTATGTCCATTCTTTTCATAAAATCCTTATATTTTTCTTCTACTATCAGCGAACACACCACCAAGACTTCTTTTCTTAAATTGTGCTACAGGTAGATAAATTGCTATTGCCATCTCATCTACATCTATTCGCCTAAAACCAGATTGTACATTACTATACAAATATTTTTTTATTGCTGGTCTAATTAAATTTATACTGGCAACATCACCATAACCTGCAAGTAATTTAGTAGAGCTATCAAACTTTGCATTTGTAGCAAACTTTTGCATACGCTCTAATAATCTAAATCTCAATGGGTATGGTAAATAATGAAAATTTAAACCCATAAAACCACCTTTAATTGTTTCTAGTGGTAATACTAATGGGAATGTATCGTAAAACGGAAGTGTCTTTTTGTATTTTGGGTCATAGACAAATAAGTTCATACGACCTGCACTTGGTGATTGATTGACTTTACCTTGACTCATCAATTTTCTTTGAGAGACCTGGTCTACAATCAATGATACTGCATTACGGTACCAACTGGCACCTCTTAATGCGTTGCCTTGCAAATCCTTTAGTGGTTCAAATATATTCTTCGCCATACCACTATTTATATGCCTTTTCCAATAAAAAACCCACCGGTATCACTACCGGTGGGTCAAAGTTTCTAAAGCGGAGAGATTACTCTTCCTCTGCCAATTTACTGAAATAATCTAATGTATCATCATCTGAATCATCAATTTTCATTTCACTTGACGAAGGCTGAGCGACTTCAGCACTTTTCACAGGTGCAGCTGGTTCAGCAGGCGGGAGGTCTGCCGTTTCAACTGTTTCTGTGCTTTGTGAACCTGATATTACCCTATGAAGTTTACTTTTAAGTTCATCATAAGACTTGAAGTTATCAGCGGCCACAAAAGGTTTCAGAGCGTATTGTTTTTCCCAAATAGCCTTAATGTCATTATCTGACTCTTTGATTTGAGATACACCCTCAAACTCGGATTTGTCATAGTTCCAATAACCATCAACTTTTCTTAATTTCAGTTTAAAGTTTGCACCTTTCCAGAAATCAAATGGGTTGATAGGCTTTTCATCTTCAAAAGCCGGTTGCATTGCTTCGGTAATCTTATCAAAGATTTTTTTACCAAACTTAAACAAGAATACTTTACCCTCATTTTCAGGATGTTTAGGGTCGCTAACAACATAGATGTTAGAATAGTAAGATAACTTTCGTTTTCTTTTTCTAGCAATCTCTTTGTCGCTATCAACGCCAGTATTCCATAATCTTGTATTCTCTTCCGACACCGGGTCTTTTTGACCTAATGTAGTTAGAGAGTTTTCAATATACCAACCACCTTTATCTTGGAAAGCATGAGACCACACTCTCTGCCATGGCATATCTTCACCATTGGCTGCTGGTAAAAATCTAATAACAGCATAGCCGTTACCAGTTTTATCCATCTCTATTTTCCAGAAACGGTCATCTTGATATTTGTTTTTGTTTGCTTGGTCCTCTGGTTTTAGATTTTGTTCCAGAGCTTTGGTAAGTTTGTCAAAATTACTTGACGAGGTTTTTAATGTTTCGAAATCCATATTAGTTCTCCTATATTTTCGTATTTCGTATTTGTGTTACCTGTATTATCGGTATCGTTATTATTTATAAGACTTTTCACTTTGTTTTACCCAATTTTTTAAGCTTTTATCTCTTGCTTTTAAATCGTAAGTTGCTTTTGGTAAAGACTTCATAATTAAATACTCTTTAAGACTTTCACACTTTGCTATTATATAATCTAATAGTCTTATCATAAACAATATGCGTCCTTCGTGGGATTTATTGGTTTACCCACAATCTTCCAGGAAGAGTCCAATCTGATTTTAGATAGGTCCCTACTCAAAACTAAACAAGGTGTCTTCAGCCATTCGGCCATAACCCTCCTTGCCCATGCCTTTAGCCCTCTTAAGCTATATTCAGCCAGAAGGATTACTATACTTGCAAATATAATAACTTTACGCATATTGTCTATTAATATATCATAAACCAGCCAAATTGGCAAGTCTAGGATAATCTATGTAAGATAAATTAGGATACTTGTCCCATTCTGGTATTGGTTGTGCCGTATTACCATCACCTTTATTTACCTTATAAAACTTTGTTTCTCTATTCCAAGAGAATAGTTGTGACCATTGGTTTACCCAATTTACATGAGGTGTAGGTCCTTGTTCAGTAGGTACATAATGTTTGGTACCTGCATATAAATTATTGACTTTTTGTGTATCTGATACTAGGTCATGGCCTATCAAATATACCTCATCTGGTGTTTCATTCTTACAGGCTACATAACCTGACATGGGACCAGCTGCCCACCCTAAATCACTATTTTTTGGACATATATCTTTTAAGTTGTTTGATTTATCACCATCATAAATCCAACTTACATAACTATAACTCTTATTAATATTTTCTTTTACTTTATCACCACCTCTACGCAATATGGTAACTATACCTGATAGATTAGAACCGTGCATTACAAACTCTGTAGCATTACCTTTTTCATTTTCATATAGACCGTCCCATTCTTTTTTAACTTCTTCTACTTCAGCTAAATTTAAACCTGCGTGTAACATCATTTGGTAGTGATGTTCAGGTACTTTTGTCCAGTTTCTAAACCAACATTCTACTTCTTTTGCAAAACCACTTTGGTATATTTCGTGCATAATACCATTATCAACACTAATTAAAACATCTGGTTTAAAATCTCTGTATAGAGCATTACAACCATAGATACGACCTTTACCTCTTAAAGATTCTAAATTAAAATCTTTTCTACTACTACCATTCCCTATACAAAAAACTTTTTTCATTCTTTCTCTTTTACTTTGTCTTGACCAATCTAGCCCTTGTTTTAATATTGCTTCTTCTTTTGGCCATTCTTCATCAAAGTATTTAATCGTCATCTTCACTTATCGGGTCCATATCATCAAGACCTTTTAATTTATCTTCGTATTTTAAAATTATATTACTTAATCTTTGAGCTGGCCAGTTTGCCTGTACCATTTCATCTCTTAATTTTTTTATATCATTTAATATTTCTTCTACCATAATTTAAATCTTTCTAACTTCTCTAATATCTTTTTGATAGGTTCATAAACTGTCCATATATCTCTTATATGTTTATCTAGTTTCTTATTTAACTTGTCTATCTTTTTTTCTATTCTATCTAATTGTTCTTTGTCCATACTTCTTTCATAATCATTTTACATTCTGTTTCATTATACTTCATAAAACCTTTTAACTTGGCCATCTTAAATGCGATTTTAGGCCAGACAACTCTTTCAGAAATATCTTTAGACCAATTTTTACTATACGATAGAATTGAATCAAGTATGATGGCGGTCTGGATATTAATCTTCCGTTGTATAAGTAAACGCAAAACTGGTGGATGTTGTCCGCCAGATATGCGAAAGCCATCATTAAACCGAATATTAAGAGAGCTAAACCTATTAGCAAGTGATGAGCAATCATTCCTAAAATGGTAACCAACTGCGTCTTGATACTTCTTATACTCCAAATAGTTCCCTTTGCCATCATTTTCTAATAAACTCTTTACCCATTTCTTATCATCTTTTGCAAAATTGGCAACGAAAAAATCCAATATTTCATCTTGTTTATACCGTGTGCTAAGTTTGTGAAAAAAATACCTATCATTCCTACTTGTAAATGTATCCAGTTTCGCATTGACTTTACCCTCATACTTAATATAATCATATGTAGGCGAAGTAAAATGTAATTTAACGGCCAAGTAAGTTTTATATACTTCAAATCCACCATACATACTTAAAGTTTATATTCAAAATTTTGTGTTTCATCATTTATATGAATCTGTTTTGCACCATTAGTAATATGAAAGTGTGTTGCCATTGGCGTCAATGGTGATAAAGTTACCAATCTCTTATACTTATGTTCTATTACCCAATCTCTCAATTTATTAATTATCTCTCTACCTGCACCTCTTTTTCTTGACCATACCGTATATGCTATTGCAATATCACCACCATCTACCCTTGACATATAATCCATCTCTCTCACGGTAAATGGTACTTCAGGACAAAATGCAACACAAACTATAGCCTCGATATTGTCATCATATTGTAGACCAAATATCTTTCTGCCATTTGTAATTCTAAAACCTAATGTTAGTTCAGGTCTTACAGGATCCTCTGATACATCAATGTCATCTAGTTCTACTAGTTTTGTACCTTTTACCCATTTAAAGAAGTCATGTAAATTATATTTCATATAGGAAGTTTACCTTGTGGAGCTGCACTACTATTTTTAAGTAGTTTTAGATTTACTGCTTCTGCTTTGATTTTTTCTTTAAGTGATTTTGATATTAGATTACCAACTGTGCCTGGGTCTAATTCATTTTCTTTACAAAATTCAAGTATCGCATCCATATAAGAACATCTTTTTTGTTTAGATATGCCCTCTATTTTCAAACTAAATTCTTTACTATTCATACTTCATTATACCATATTTTATTCAAAATGTAAAGCGTGGGTTTCTGTTGCAAGGTACCCACAAACCCCGGTTGCCTAATTAGGCAGCCATAGCAAATTGATTATTGCCATTTAAAAATGCGTTTAAGTTCGCCAACTATTACTCTCTGATAAACTTTTCAGCACCTGTCGAACCTATCACACCCCCCATAAGCACACCATGATGTGTTTATGGTGGAGGTGACCGGTACTGCCCCGGTGTCCAGCCTACCTATTGCATTTATCGTCAACAAGTAATTCTATGTAGAAATCGTGCTACTATCTTCTAGCATTTTTTCTAATTCTTCTCTACTTATTTCAGTACAACCTAAACTTTGTATCTGGCCATTGATACCAAATGTGTCCATGTAGATACCAAAACCATTTTTTAAAGCAGTAAAGTTTTGTTGCACATATGTTTCACATTTTACTCTATCATAAAAAAATATCTGTTGATGATATTTTGGCACTACTAAACCAGTATCCAAGTTTAACATCATTATAGTAACAAAGAAAAACTTTGCCATTATAATCTCAAACTAGGAAAAGCTAATTCAAAAGACCTGTATAACATACAACTTTCTTCACCAGACGGTGATGTAATAACTGCCATACTTTGGTCTCTATCTTTGTTTATAAAATAGCTTACCATATAAACAGGTTTTCCCCATTCTTGAGCATTTTCTTTACCTACTGATAAAGACTCTAACTCAAATTCATTATGTATCAGATATTCATTAACGGCGTCTGTCGTGCCACAAATTGTTGGTAATTGTGACCATTGAAGTCCGTCATATTCTGTTGTTGGTTTATGGTCAGCGTAAGCTATACTTGAAAGACCGAGTATTACTGCCGCTAACATAAGAAATTTTTTCATTTCTTTTTCCTCTCTTTTAGGGATAAAATTGCGGCTAATTGTTATTAGTTTGGATTTTATCTTTGTTTAGTTCTTCGTAATATTTATAAAATCCCTCAATCTGTTTCGTTAGCGGTGCGACAAAATCCTTTTTCTCTTTAATATATGTTTGAGCATTGCCATCTTCACACGCAATAAGGACAACAATTTGTTCTATTGGTTTTCCGAATAGCTCTTCATACATAATAGCATAGGCGGTACATTGCATAAAATAACTTTGTACCCATTCTTCTTGCTTAAACTTGTTAGAGGTTTTAAAATCAATTACAGATAATTTACCATTATATTCTGCAACACAATCAACTTGACCTGCAAGTGTCAACTTTTTACTATACATAATTGCTTCAAGCAAATGTACATTATCAATCTGGTCTACATATGGTTTAATTAGTCTGAATAGACCTAAAGGCAATACTGCCGACTCTGATGGTGTTTCTGATTTTATATATTGTTCTATTAGATTATGTGTGGCTTTACCACGAGCAGCCGCTCTTCGCATTTCATAATTAGCAACATCTTCACCTACTGACTCTCGCCATTTTTTAATACCGTCACCAGTATTATATCCTAATATAGTTGTGACCGAAGGATAATTATGACCATCTACATCATAAAACCTCATGCCATCAATTCTTTTACCTTTGGTTTTAGGTAGTTTTGTCTTATCAATATCAACAAAATTAAATGCCATTATATTCTCCTTTTATCATTTTCACTATTATATAAGACTATTATATATTTGGCAAGTCTTAAATATTTCTGTAATCCATATAAAGTCTTAATAAAGATTCTCTATCCGACTTAAACGGTTCTGCTTCTCAGCTAATCATTGTCTTAGCTAATTGAGTAGTTTCATCAACTCGTCTTGTCCAACCTCTACCAAATGTATCAAAGGTACTTAATTTTTCATAGTACGCTTGTCTTGCTTCTTGATAGTTGTCAATCGCCTTAGCTAAACCATGTTTCTCAACATATTCTGATACTGCTTTTAAAGTCATAGGGCCAATGCCACCATCTGGTGTTGTACCTATCATTGTTTGTAAATATTTGGCAGCTCTACCTGGTCCTGCATTTACACCAAAGTCAAAAACGCAAAGGTCTAAACCTAATGGTAGGTCATCACCTTTCATTTTATCCCAATAACCTTTTTTATAAATTGGAGCAACATCTTCAACTGTTAAATCTTTCATATCTTTTGTGCCACCAAATTCTTCATAAACTCTTTTAGTTACACCTAAATTAGTTTCACCACCTGGGTCTTTAGGATGATTTACATAACCACCTTCATGGTGTAAAATTGTTTCTAGGCACTTATCGTAATTTACTTGCATTATTTTCCTCTCGTAAGTTTGAGTATGTTTTCTATCTGTGCCTTGATAATAGGACCTCTATTAGGCCAATGTATATAAGGCTCTTCACTTTTAGAAAGATTATATAAAAATGGTAATATAATCTTTTCTAATTCTTTAAATCTTTTTTCTGTTTCTTCGTTTGATACTTCTTTTGTTATAGTTTCTTTATCAGCGACTATCTGCATAATCTCATTCATCATTGACTTAATATCACCAACATCTTCTTTTACTTTTGCAATCTCTAAATTTGAGTTCTCAACCAGTTTAGGGTCAACTTTAGGTTCTTCACTAACGGTTGAAACTGGCGTCATACCCCAATCATCTTGTAGGTCAAAACCTCGCATATAATCTGGTATATCTTTTGCCATTATTTTTTCCTTTTTCTTGCTTGTATTTTTCTATGTTTTTCTAATACTTGTCTTGTTTTAATATCTTTGGTACTTTTATTACCATATTCGTCATGCACTTTACTTCCTGGATGAGCGTCACCTATTCTACTTAGCATATCTTTCCAACCACTATCGGTTTTTATACCTGTACCACTTACTATATTTATCTTGCCTATGCCTTGTTTTATATGATTATTCTTTTTTAAATAATCTTCTTTTTCAGATATAGACATAAACTCGGTAAACTTTTTACCAGTTTTAGTATTGATAAAATCGTATGTCGGCATTATTCAGGAAAATACTTTTTTAACATTTCTAATTGGTCATCATATTCAGCAATAATTTTTAATTCTTTCTCAACTGTTTCAATATGGTCAGAATGTTCAGCAACACCAGTTGCTTTTTGTAATTGCACTTCTACATTAGCAATATGTTTATCAATATGACCTTGAGCGTGAGATTTTAATGCTTTAATTAGTTCTGCTCTCATTTTCAACTCCTTCTTTATACCATTGTGGCATTACAGCTGGACTTTTCCATGTTGCAAATCGCCTTTTCTCTAGTATATAATATCTTCGATAACTGCCAACTGCGTCACCAGGTATTTTGCAATGTTCAGGCATTGCTGGTTTAGGGTCAGTAGCTATCTTATTATATTTAGCGTTATTAGGTGGAAATTTTAAAACCTCACCAAGTTTATCAATCGTAACATGATTCTTTGTATGATTATATCTTTTTTTATATTCTTCATTAAGAGCCATCATATGTTTATATAACCAAATATAATTATATGCAC
>VTLG01001223.1_pt1 | contig 15656 bp, 18 predicted proteins | sample 4694571 | NCBI WGS metagenome assembly VTLG01 (sample SAMN12604809, study PRJNA352737) | marine metagenome | biome: ENVO:00000447; feature: ENVO:00000209|ENVO:00000569|ENVO:01000036; material: ENVO:00002151; isolation source: viral sequences binned using virsorter ...
CAAACGAAAAATTTAGATATTTATTAAAAAGAGATTGGGAACGAGAATTAGGTGAAAAATACATAGATGATGTGTTTAAGTTTTCACATACCGTTAATGATTTTATTTATTATGGTGTGGATTATGTAAACAAAGAATCAAAAGATATTTTTTATACAACTTATAATCTTGGTATTGATGATAATGGATGGAAATTCGGTATATCGATTAAAGATGAAGATAAGTTGGCTAGTTTAGGATACAATAAAAAATTAAAACAAGACGATTTAGAATACAATGTAGGATTATCTTTTAAATCTGATTTAGGTGAAAACAATATCATTAACCTAAAATCAGAAATAAAGAAATGGTTAACAGAAAAAATTAATGTATTTGGATTATATAAACACGAATACTATAACAAACAAGAAGACTTTCAATTTAAAGTCGGCTTAGGAGTCAAACTATGAAATTAACAAAAGAGTCATTGAGAGAAATCATCAAAGAAGTACTTGCTGAAACTGATGCTCATCCTCAAATTATAAAGAAAAACAAAGAAGTTGCCCATAACTGAGCGACTCATATGGAGTGGAAGTCTTCCACCGATAAAGAAAAGTATGGTGATGTTGTAGGTGAAGTGATTCATCACACATTATTTGAAGATGGAACTATTACAAAATACGATGTAAAGTTCGGAAACAAAACAATTAAAAATATTCCAACTTCTATGTTAGAAGTAGTGGAATTACAAGAACATTCTCACGAAGCAACTGAAGAAGATGATGACGATGAGAAAGAAGAAGGAAGTTGTAGTTAAATGATTAAACTTAAATCACTATTATTTGAACAAGAAGAAAGAAAAATACATCCTCTCGTTTCCAATTGGAAAAACGATAAGGCACAAAAGTATGCTTCTATCTTGATTGAAAAATATGGTGAACCTAAAATCAAAGGTAAGAAGATGTTGTTATGGGAAAACCTTGAATTAATCGATGAGGAAACATATGAATATAAAGTTAAAAAGATAGACAAAGTTTATATTATAGATGAATCAATCGCTCATTCATTTCCAGCAGAACATACTGATTATGTTTACTCAACTTTAAAGATACCACAAATACAAGCTAAAGATGGTGTATCAACAATCAAACCTGAATTAGTAGGTAAGTTTGCTGGTGTTACAGGTTCAATCATTGTAGATGGATTGAAAGGTGAGGTTACTGCTCGTTGTGGAGATTTAGTAGCTAACGATGTAACTCTTAACTTTGTATTAGATTCAATTAATGGTAAAGTTGAACCAACAAAAGATGAATATGGTGACAGAATCTTATCATTGAAAAAAGAAGTAAAAGAAAATTTAAAAAAATGGTTTAGTGATAAATGGGTAAACATTGGAAAAAAAGATAAATCTGGTAAACACCCAGCGTGTGGAACAAGTGGAAAGAAAAGAGGATATGCAAAATGTGTTCCTGCTTCTAAAGCTCGTTCTATGTCAAAGAAAGAAAAAGAATCTGCTACAAGAAGAAAAAGAGCAGCACAAAACAAAAAAGGTAGAGGTGGTACTTCTGATTTGAGGGGTGGTGGTAAGAAACCAATAAGAGTTTCTACTAAACCAAAGAAGTAAGATGAATAAACACAATCCAAGAGTACCAAGAAAAAAAGGACAACCAGCAGGTTCAAAGAAACATTCGGACTTATACACGGATGAGAACCCAAAGGGAACTATTAAAGGATTAAAGTTTGCAACGGTAAAAGATGCAAAAGCTAGTGTAAGTAAAATAAATGGAAGTGGTAAGAAACACGCTCACAAAATACAAGCAGCAGTTGCTATGGAACAAAGAGCAAAAGAGATGGGTAAAGTATCTCAAGCTGGTGTTTATAGAGCGTATATAAATAAAATGAAAAAGATTACAAAGAAAAAATCGGAGAGTGTAATGAACTTATCAAAAGAAAAATTAATAGAAATAATTCAAGAAGAGTATCAGAATATTTTATCAGAAAATAATATGATGACAGAAGCACAATTCGATGAAGCTGCTGGTAAAAAAGATGCATGTTATCACAAAGTAAAGGCTCGTTATGATGTATGGCCTTCTGCTTATGCAAGTGGTGCTTTAGTTAAATGTAGAAAAGTAGGTGCTAAGAATTGGGGTAAATCTAAAAAGAAAGAATCAATTGAAGAAAAAAGAGGAACTTGTTGGGTAGGATATCAACAAGTTGGTATGAAGAAAAAAGGTGACAAGATGGTGCCTAATTGTGTAAAAGAAACAACTGAAATATTTTATGAAGTAGATGGAAAAGGATATGGATATACTTTTGAATACATTAGGGAAAATGATTTACACGAAGCCGAATATCAAGGTAGAAAAGTAAAACTTGGTAAACCAATGCAAGGTGATGCAAAGAAATTTAAAGTATATGTTAAAAACCCAAAAGGTAATGTTGTTAAAGTAAACTTCGGACAAGGTGGTGATGCTAAAGGTGGAACTATGAGAATCAGAAAATCAAATCCAGAAGCTAGAAAATCATTTAGAGCAAGACATAATTGTGATAATCCTGGTCCAAGACATAAAGCTAGATATTGGAGTTGTAGAAAATGGTAAAATTAAAAAACTTATTATTAGAAAAAACCGTAAGACTTTCAACTATGAAAGACGCTAGTTTCGAACCAGGACAATTTGTACAAATTCTTGGTAAAAAAGGTAAAGTTAAACTTGATAAAAAGAGTGTTAAGTATTTAGCTAAATGGATTAGACAAAATTCAGGTAAACACGGAATGGGTTGGTCTTTTACAGAAGGAAAACTTACAGAGGATTTCAAAAACAACGAATGGGAAGTATATGTTGCAGATGAAAATCGTAAAGAAAAAATTGTGAAAGTGGCTAAATCTAAAAGAGCTGCAGTTATTCTCTATAATAAATTGATTAAGACGGATAAATATCACGAAGTTGGAATGAGAGTAATTAAAGAAGGAAAACTTAACGAAGGAAAAACAGTAACATTACCAAATGGTGTTAAAGCAATAATAGATTTTAAAGGTATTACATTTAAAGCTAGTAAAGGTGCACCTGTATTTTTAGATAGAGATGAATTACTTAAATTCTTTAGAGGAAGTACAAAATATTTGAGATATACATAATGATTAAGTTAAAAAATTTATTAAAAGAAGAAAAACTTACAGAAGGTAAAGCAGATAAATCATTTACCAAAATCATTGGTTTATTAAGAAAAGAATCAAGGAAACTAAATGATGACGATGCATATGAATTGAGTACTAAACTAAAGGCTTGGTTTAACAAGAACATAATGTAATGAACAAACTTGTAGAAGAAATAATAAAACCTATATTAGAAGCTAATCCTCAAATTAAAAAGATTGTTGGTATCTATGGTGGTAGATTTCAACCATTTGGCCCACATCATTACAAAACATATAAGTGGTTGACTAAACAAGTCGATGAAGCTTATATATCTACATCCAATATAAAGAAACCCCCAAGACATCCAATGAACTTTAAAGAAAAAGTCAGACATATGTCAAAGATGGGTGTTCCTTCAAGTAAAATCATTGAAGAAAAAACACCTTATGTTGCAAAAAATCTTCAAAAGAAATTTAACAAAGATACAACAGCTTTCGTTTATGTATTTGGTGCAAAAGATGCAGGTAGATTGGGTGGTAGTGGAAAATACTATAAAGATTATAAAAAGAATAAAAAGAATTTAGTTGGATATGAAGAACATGGATATTATTTAGTTGCACCACATGTTTCAATATCAGTTGGTGGAATGGAAGTAAGTGGAACAACAATGAGAGATTTACTCGGTTCAGATAAATTTGATGATAAAGAAAGAGCTAAGTTATTTAAAAAAATGTTTGGATACTTTAATCAAGGTGTCTTTAATATGATGGTAAATAAATTCAAAAAATTATTTGAAGATGAGGTTATGATTTTTAAACCAACGAAAATGAAAAAATTAAAACCAAAATGGAAAGATGGAAAAGATAAAGAGTTAATAAAAGGACAGAAAAATGAGGCTTTTGCAGTAAAAGGTAGTAAAGTTGAAAAGTTTATAACTGGTAAAAACCTTACTCTAAAGGGTAAAAAACATAAAGAAATAGATTTTGAAACAATTAAGATTGATAATAGAACTGGAATGGTAACATTACGAGTATTAACACCAAAGAAATTGTTTGGTATGGAAACTCCTGTTACCTTTAAAACATTAAGAAGAGGTCCATTTCTTAAAACAGATACAAGTAAAAAAATTAAAGAGGGAGTTGATTTACCAATAGAAATAGGTGATACTATTAAAATGGGAAAATTCAAAAACAAAAAAGTTGTAGTTAAATCTATTGATTGGAATGAAAAAGGAGATTTACTTATCAATGGAAGACCTGCACTTAAATTTAGAATTGAAAAATCAAAAGAAATAGATGAGTTTTTAATTCACAATGACATTAGTAAAATTATTAAGGAAGTTTCAAATACAAGTGGTGCTGGTGGTTTAGGTTCTGTAGATTCAGGTCCAAGTTTAATGTTTAAAAATGCAAAACACTATAAGGGTAGAGGACAACTGGAAGCAGAAAAACTTGGTTGGACTGTAATAAATTATATAATGAGTGGAGATACAGATGATTTACCACCAAGTGAATATGAATTATTGGATGGTTGGCCAATAGGTCCTCATAATTCTGTATCTTACTTACCTGCGGGAATTGGAACTGGTAAAACACCAAATAACCAAGAAAACTTAACTGGTACAAAAGGATATGACAAGTGGGTTATGGCTATGAAATCTGTAGCTACTGAAGTTGGTTTTGAATTAATGAAATTTACTAAACAAGATAGAGATACGAGAGCTCAAATTGCTAAAGATACTGTGGATACATTGAATACACAAAAAGAAGAAGAAGTTACTGAATCAGTATTCTCTAAAGATTGGTGGAAATCATTATTATCTGAAGAAGATGTAATGGATAAAACTATTAAATACAAAGATGAAGAAGGTAACGAAAAAGAAGCTACTGTAGGTGGAATATTAAAAAAAGGTGAAGACCATCCTGCTCACGATAAAGCACAAACTATGGCTGATAAAGATAAGGATAAAAAACCTGTAAAGAAAACTACAATTGATGCTAATCCATTTGATAAAGAAGAACCAAAAGAAAAATCTAAACCTAAGAAAGATGATTCTTGGATGAAAGGAAAAGATGGTTGGGAAATATTAGATGATGAAAATGTAGAAGTAGCAAAAACAAAAAAATATTCAGAAGAACAAGCTAAAGATGAAGTTGGTGAATATTTTAAAAATGATAAAACTCTTGAAGCAGTTCCTAATTTAGCTAAAGACGAAGATGAATTAACACAAAAGATTTTAGATGCAAAAGAAGAAACATTCAGTAGTGAAGAGATACAAAATATAAGAAATACAGATGCTGGTGAAATATTAGATGCTTCAGAGGATGGTGGTATTGAGGGTATGAAAGCTTTGGGTAAACAGAAAGCAAAAGAATACAAAAAAGGTTGGGATTATATTACTAAAAATATTGAAAGTGGAGAACCACAAGAAGCACCAATTGCAATAAGAGATAAAAATAATGAATTATATTTAATGGCTGGAAATACAAGACTTATGTCCAATACTGCTTATGGTAGAAAAATACCACTTAAAGTTATTGAATATGATGGTGAGTTCAAAGATAGTAAAAATGAATCATTGACAGAAGTATCTGCTAAAACAAAAAAATTCAAACAAAAATTAATGAGAAGAGGTATCAAGATAAGATACGATAAAGAAAAAGCTCAACAAGACTTACAACAAAAATATGGTGGACAAGGTGAAGTTGTTGGTAAAAAGTTTGGATTGAGAAAAGCTTATTATGCAGTTCCTAAAAAAGGATTTAAGAAAGATACAAAACCAACGATTACAATTAATAAAAAAGAAATGGATAAATTACATACAGATAAACAGATTGAAAAAGGTAATTTAAAGGTATTATATAAAGAAGGGTTGTTGATGGAAGGTGGAGCATACGGACATATGGCTCATCCATTTGATGACAAAGATTTAACATTTGGTGATTTGAAAAAAATCATTGAATTAGGTTTGGGTGGACAACTTAATCGTGAGGATAATGTTACAGAAAAACTTGATGGCCAAAACATTATGATTAGTTGGAAAGACGGAAAACTTATTGCAGCAAGAAATAAAGGACATATAAAAAATGGTGGTAAAACCGCCTTGACTACAAGTGGTATTGCAAGTAAATTCAAAGGTAGGGGTGATATACGGAACGCATTTGTATATGCTATGAAAGATTTAGAAAAATCAATTAAGGGATTATCAGATAAACAAAAAGAAAAAATATTCAATAATGGATATAACTTTATGAATATGGAAGTAATGTGGCCTAAATCAGCAAATGTAATTGATTATGATATCGCCACACTTATATTTCACGGAGCACTAAAATATGATGATAGTGGTAAGGTAATTGGTGAAGTTCCTGGTAGTGGTAGAATACTAGCTGGTATGATTGAACAAATTAATCAACACATACAAAAGAAATATTCAATAGGAAAACCAAATTTTTTAAAAGTTCCAAAACATCAAGATTTCGGTAAGATGAAAGGTAAGTTTTTAGGTAGATTATCAAAATTACAATCTAAATTTGGATTAAAAGATAATGATACACTAGGTTTATATCATCAGATGTGGTGGGAACAATTTATTACAAAACAATCTAAAGGTAAAATAACTGGAAACACATTAAAAGGATTAGTTAAAAGATGGGCATTCTTTGATAAATCATATAAAATTCCAATGATAAAAAAAGATTTAGAAGGATATTCAGAATTTTTAGAATGGGTATTAAATTTTGATAAAAAGAATCACGCAGCTCAAGTTAAAAAGAATATGAAACCATTTGAAGAATTATTCTTTGAAGTGGGTGCGGAAGTATTGAAGAATGTAAAAGGATTTATTGCAGCTAGTCCTGATAAAGCAGTTCAAGGAATCGTTAAAAGATTAGATAAAGCTATCTCAAATGTAAGAAAAGGTGGTGATTTAAAGAAATTAAACACATTAAAATTACAATTAGATAAATTAAACACAATTGGTGGAACAAAAGCTATAGTTCCAAGTGAAGGATTGGTGTTTAAGTATAAGGGTAAGACTTATAAATTCACAGGAGCATTTGCTCCAATAAATCAAATTACGGGTTTAATTTCATTTTGATATATTTATATATGAATAAGTAGAGGTAATTATGGGTAAAAATATGCAAAAAGTCCAAGATATGTTGGACGGGAATTATAAAAATAAAATACAAGTTGGTGCTTTACCAGACAATGTACATGCAAATAGAAAGATTGGTGAAAAATGGGCAGACTTGGATGGTGTAGAATGGGAACAAAAAGATGGATATCGAGTAAAAGTCACTAAGTTAGCTAGTAGAGGTATTTTTGATAGAATATGTAAAGATTGTAATTCCGGAATTACAAAACCCTGGGATAGAGATGTTCATAAAGCTGATGGTAGATGTTATCACTGTCAAATAGATTATGAGGCAGAATTAAAAGGAAAATATATAAAGTGGTTCGCTTATAGAAGATTAAAAGAATTACAAAATATGGAATCAATTGAAGCAGAAATGGTTCAATGGGTAGATGAATTTACAAAAATGAAAAATGAAAAAGTTTTCGATAAATCTGTAGCTAATGCTATGGCAAACGGAAATGTTGAAATGTCAATTAATAAAAATAAACTATTATAGGAGAAATAATATGGAATGGATATATGCAAATTGGGAATGGATAATGTTAGGATTTTATACACTAGAAAAAATCGTAAGATTATCACCAAGTAAAAAAGATGATATACTTTTTGATACTATTCTTAAACCAATATGGGATAAGTTACCATTTGGAAAAAAATAATGTTCAGTAAAATTAAAAAATATGTAATTGGATTTTTTGTTTTGGCTGGAGGTATTCTTTTTGCTTTCTTGAGTGGTAAAAGTGCAGGTAGAAAAGATGAAAAACTTGGTAATTTAAAAGATGATATAAAAAAGAATAAAAAATCTATTAAAAAAACCAAAAAAATACATAAAAGTGTTAAAAAATCTATTAAAAATAAAGAGAAAGCTCTAGAAGATATTAAAAAACAAAGAGAATCATTTGGTGTATTTGATAATAATTCAAATACAACAGATGTTAATGATTTTTTAAAAAAATATACTAAAAATAAAAAATAATGGAGAATTAACATGCATGATGGTACGATGTCCAGATTAACTCATAAAATTCCCGGACCCTCAGGAGTACCGGGTGTAAGTGAACATACACCACTAGCAGCTGCTGGGGTAATGTATAAAATTTATGGATCAAATGAAGCTTATAGTGGTAGAACTGTTCAAATTGGAGAACATATGTATACTACTCAAGGAGGAGCTTTAGAATGGGATTCATATAGATTAGTCGTAGATTCACCACAGGTAGATATTCCACCAAATTTAGATATGACAGGACCTGGATTAGGAGTAGCACCACCCGCTCAGGAAGCTTTTATACCTCCTGATGTAGTTGTTGAGGGAGAAGGAAAAATCAATCCATATCCTGGAGAAAATATAGCTATGAACCATGTAACAAATGGTCATCTAACAGCTGAAGCTGGACAATTCGTTTATTTATTACCAAATCAATTTGGAAATACAGTTGCATATGTAGGACCTTATCATACACATAATGATGGAACACGACATATAGGTGTAGCTGCAAATGGTTCAACACATGAAATTCCTAACACAGAAATAATTGTTCCTCACTCTGGTGATGATAATGGTGGTTCTGGAGGTGGTTCTGGAGGTGGTTCAGGTTATATAGACCCCGCACAAGGACCTGGAATGGGTGAAAGTAATCCTGTTGGTGGAAAACAAGGACCTGGTACTTTTGGTCCAACAGGTGGATATTAATGTATAGATTATTATTTATATTATTATTATCTTTTACATTCACACAAGATGTTTGTAAAGGAACTTGTTTATCAGAAGAAGAATCGATTAATCTCGCTAATAACTTAAAAGAATTAGAATTTAAGTTAGAAAAATCCAAAGAAATTGAGGAAAATTTAAATTCACAGATATATATGTATATACAAAGTGATTCATTATATCAATCACAAATTATGGATTATAAAAAGCAATTAGAATTAAAAGATGATATGATTAAGTTAGTAGAACCAAAATGGTATGAAAACAAATGGATTTGGTTCGGATTGGGTGTAATGTTTACATCTGGTTCTGTACATTTAGCAGGACAAATTAACTAATGAGTGATTTAAAACAAGCCATCCAAAGGGAATACTTAAAATGTGTACAAGACCCAGTGCATTTTATGAGAAAGTATTGTACAATTCAACATCCTCAAAAAGGTAAAATGAAATTTGATTTATATCCCTTTCAAGAGAAATGTTTAACAGACTTTAAAGATAATCGTTATAACATAATCCTTAAAGCTAGACAATTAGGTATTTCAACTTTATCAGCTGGATATGCTTTGTGGTTGATGTTATTTCATAATGATAAAAACATCTTAGTAATCGCTACAGGTAAAGATACTGCAAAAAATCTTGTTACAAAGGTAAGGGTAATGTATGATAATCTACCACAATGGTTAAAAACAGGAACAGAAGAAATAAATAAACTATCATTAAGATTTAAAAATGGTTCTCAAATAAAAGCTATTGCATCAAATGAATCTGCTGGTCGTTCAGAAGCATTATCACTTTTGATAATTGATGAGGCAGCTTTCATTGATAGGATAGATGATATATGGACAGCTGCACAACAAACACTAGCTACTGGTGGTGGATGTATCGCTCTTTCTACACCTAATGGTGTGGGTAATTGGTTTCATAAACAATGGATGGGAGCTGAAGAAGGAACGAATCAATTTAATACAATTAGATTACATTGGACAGACCATCCAGATAGAGACCAAGCTTGGAGAGATGAACAGAATAAGGTTTTAGGACCTTCACAAGCAGCTCAAGAGTGTGATACAGACTTTCTTACCTCTGGACAATCTGTGGTTGATCCTAAAATATTACAATGGTATAAAGATGAATTAATTGAACCACCTGTTGAAGAACAAGGAATAGATAGAGGTTTGTGGGTGTGGAGACAACCCGATTATACAAAAGAATATATAGTGGTTGCTGATGTAGCTCGTGGTGATGGTAGTGATTTCTCAGCGTGTCAAGTATTCGAAGTTGAAGATATGGAACAATGTGCAGAATATAAAGGACAATTAGGAACAACTGATTATGGAAACTTCTTAATTGAGGTTGCTACAAAATACAATGATGCACTATTAGTGGTTGAGAACAACAATATCGGTTGGGCTACAATACAAACCATTATTGATAGAGGATATAAGAATCTATTCTATCAATCAAAAGATTTACAAGTTGTTGATACGGAACACAACATTACAAATAAATACAGAGCACAAGATAGAAATATGGTGCCTGGTTTTTCAACAACTGCAAAAACTCGACCATTAGCAATAGCTAAAATGGAAGAATATACAAGAGAAAAATTAGTGAAACTTCACTCAAATAGATTAATTGATGAGTTATTTGTATTTATATACAAGACTGGGGTTTCACAATCAAAAGCAGAAGCAATGCAAGGTTATAACGATGACTTAGTTATGTCTTATTCAATAGCACTTTGGGTTAGAGATACAGCTCTAAGACTACAGAAAGACAAAAATGACCAACAATGGGCAACTATGAATACAATGTTGAAGTCAAATGGAAACAAAACTGATATATCAGCTGGTTTTGGTAAAGGTGAATACGGCCAACCAAATAAAAATCCATATGAAGTGGATTTGGGTAATGGTGATAAAGAAGATTTAACTTGGTTAATTAAATAAGAGGTAAAAAATGGCAGAAAATGAAAATATATTAACGAGATTAGGAAAATTATTTCAGAATCAAATAGTAGTTAGAAAAACTCCTACTGGACAATTAAAAGTTAAAGATGTAGAGTTTTCTCAAACTGCATTAACATCAAATTTTATTGATAGATACAATAGAATTAATTCAAGTGGATATGGTAATTCATCATATCAAGCTAAACAAAATGCAAATGCATATGATGTTGCAAGAAAAGAATTATTTAGAGATTATGAATTGATGGATGCAGACCCAATCATATCATCTGCATTAGATATTTATTGTGATGAATCAACAGTTGATAATATTGAAAATAGAGTATTAAAAATTAAAACTGATAATCCAAAAGTTTCAAAAATTTTATACAATTTATTTTATGATATAATGAACATTGAATTTAATCTATGGAGTTATATTAGAAATATGACGAAGTATGGTGACTTTTACTTAAAACTTGATATATTGGACAAACATGGAGTTGTGAATGTAAAACCTCTTTCAGTATATGAAGTAAATAGATTGGAAGGACATGATCCAGAAAATCCAAAACTAGTTCAATTTGAAGTTCAACAATATTCAGAAACAGTAAGAAGTAGTAAACCTAATGATGTTCACGAAAATTATGAAATAGCTCATTTTAGGAATTTAGCTGATACAAATTACTTACCTTATGGTAAATCAATGTTGGAGGGTGCAAGAAGAGTGTTTAAACAATTAACTCTTATGGAAGATGCTATGTTGATTCATAGAATGATGAGAGCACCTGAAAAAAGAGTGTTCAAAGTTGACATTGGTAACATACCTCCAAATGAAGTAGATAATTTTATGCAACAAATTATTTCAAAAATGAAAAAAACACCAGTAATGAACGCTGATGGAGAATATAATTTAAAATACAACATGGAATCTATTACAGAAGATTATTACTTACCTGTTCGTGGTGGAGATAGTGGAACAAATATAGATACTTTACCAGCATTAAGTAATGAGGGTGCAATTGATGATGTTGAGTATTTAAGAAACAAAATGATGGCAGCATTAAAAATACCAAAAGCATTTTTGGGATATGATGAGAATGTTGGTTCAAAAGCTACATTGGCTGCTGAAGATGTAAGATTTGCTAGAACAATAGAAAGACTACAAAAGATTATATGTGCTGAATTAGAAAAAATAGCTATCGTTCATTTATACACTCAAGGATTTACAGATGCTGAATTGATTAATTTTGAATTAGAATTAACAAACCCATCAATGATACATCAACAAGAAAAATTAGAATTACTGACAATGCAAAAAGATATAGCTAATGACTTGATTGAAAATAAATTATTTTCAAGACAATGGATATATGATAATATTTTTGAATTAAATGATAAACAAAAAATTGATGTATTTAATGGTGTAATTGAAGATAGAAAACAAGCATTTAGAATGGAACAAATTGAAACTGAAGGAACAGACCCAGCTGAAGGTGGTGGAGAGGGTGTTGAAAACGATGAAGATTTTGATATGGCTAGACGGGGTGAACATGGTGGAGATAGAAGAAGTGGAACTGGTAAAAAAGAATTTGGTAATGAATACTCAGCCAAAGATATAAAAGATGCAACAAAATATGAAAGAGAACGATATGGTAAACGAGAGTTTAAAGGTGGTTCTCCACTATCTACATCTAAAGGTGGAACAATTGTTGCAAGAGAAGGTTTGTTAAATCAATTACAAGATAAGTTTGGAAAAGATTTAGACAAATCTATGTTAAATGAAGAAATTATTTTAGATGAAGAGGAATAAATATAGTGTATTTAATAAAAACTTTATATTTATATATGAATAATTACATATATAGTATCCAAAACGAATGGAGACTCGACAATGCGTAAAGTTAAGCATAATAAAATCCGTAATACGGGTTTATTGTTTGAATTTTTGCTTAGGCAAATTACATCTGATGTATTAAATAAAAACAATGGACAAGCGGTAAACATAGTTAAAGAAAGATTTAACGAAAACACAGAGTTAGGTAAAGAACTTGCTCTGTACAACATTTTAATCACAAAGAAATTTAAATCAGATTCAAAAGCTGATTATTTTATAAATGAAGTTATGAAAACAAGGAGTGATTTAAATAATTCAAGATTACGAAGAGAAAGATACAATCTTATAAAGGAGATTCAATCTAATTACGATTTACAGAAATTTATGTCTTCAAAAGTTCCAAATTATAAAACTTATGCATCTATTTATACATTATTCGAATATGATAAATCATTATCACCCGACCAAAAAACAGAATCACACTTTAATATTGTTGAACATGTAACAACCGATGATACAAGTATTAAATTATCAGAAACTGTTACTACTTTACCTAATGATGAAGATTTAAGAATCCTTACTTACAAAACTCTTTTAGAAAAATTTAATCAAAAATATACAAAATTAAGTGGAGCTCAAAAGAATCTACTTAGAGAATATATTAACAATGTATCTAATACAAATTCATTAAAAGATACTTTAAAAGAAATTGTAAAAGGATTAAAACAAGATTTAAAACTACATTCTAAAAATCTTAAAGATGAAGTTGTTAAAATTAAAATGACAGAAGCTATAAAATCTATTGACAAGTTTTGTGGTATTGACGATAAATCAGATGTTGTTAAAGATGAATATGTTATTCAATCAATGAGATATTTAGAATTAATAAAAGAGTTGAAGAAAAGTGGAAATAAAAAACAAAAAGTTATTTAAAGAGTTAGTCAAAAAACTAACTTTAGAACTCTTAGATGAAGAGAGTTTAGATGAAATATCAACCACCGCTGGTGTTGATGGATATTCTACTCCATTTGCTTTTAGAGGTAAAGGTAAAAAAGGTAAAAAGAAAAACAAAGAGATTTCTACAAATAGTACTGATTATGAATTGGTGAAAGAAGCTCTTAATGATAAAGATTTTAAACAAATTAGTAAATTAATACGAGATGTCGTTGGTGATATATTAAGAGATATATGGTTGAAACGAAATTCTTGGAAATAGGAGATTAATAAATGGCATTGTATAAACAAGACCCGAATAGTACAGATAAACAAATACCCGATGTATCACCCGGTGGAATACATAGATATAGTTATGCTACTTGTCCAGCTCATTCAACAAAAACAAAGAGACCATCTTATGTTATAGTGAATAAAACTGGAACTTATAAGTTTTCATATGAAAGTACACCATCAACTTATATAACAGGTTCACATGTTCAAAGTGCAAATGCTGGTGGTGTTAAATTAGATATAAGTCCAACAGCGTGGGCTACTACTGGTGCAGCTGGTGCTGTTGGTGACATAACATTTGTATATGTGAGGGTAAAATAATGAAAGAAGTAATAGTAGATTATATACCATTTGAGATATCACCACAACAAATCAACGAGTCAATGAAGAATAATGATGGTAGGTTAATTGTTAAAGGTGTATTGCAAAGAGCCGAAGCAAAAAATCAAAACGGAAGAGTTTATCCAAAAGATACTTTGGTTAGAGAAGCTAAAAAATATGCTGAAGTTCAAATTAAAGAACGAAGAGCATTAGGTGAACTCGACCATCCAGATTCATCAGTTGTTAACTTAAACAATGTATCACATAATATATTGGAAATGCATTGGAAAGGTGATGATTTGGAAGGAACTGTTGAAGTTCTCGGAACACCTGCTGGAAACATTTTAAAAGAATTATTTAAATCAGGTATTAAACTTGGTATTTCATCGAGAGGATTAGGTTCAGTAAAAGAAATACATGAAGATGATACGGTAGAAGTACAACCAGATTTTGAATTGATTGCATTTGACTTTGTATCTAATCCATCTACACACGGAGCTTTCTTATCACCAACAAACGAAGGTAAATTGAATGAAGGTAAAGTTGGAACAAGAGATGGTGTGTGTTGTCACGATTGTAAAATTGAAAATATAATCAACGATATATTTAGGGGAGAATAAAATGGATTACAAGTCTTTAATGGGATATGGAAAGAAAAAAACTCCTACTAAAAAACAATCAAAACCTAAAAATAACAAAGTTCTTGAAAATATTAAATCAGAGTTAAATGAATGGAATGATGACACATTTAAAACTCTACCAAAAAGATGGAGTGGTGCTTCTGATAAAGGTTTAACTGAACATGAGAGACAAAAGGTAAATGAAGGTCCTTCTTACGAATACAAAAAACATTCCAAAAAAATAGATAAATCATTAAAAGAATTACAGAAGTCATATTTAGATTTTTATGAAAGTCTAAGAAAAAAAGGATTAGATAATGAGGCTGCAGACTTTTTGGACAATTATAAAAAAAATGTAGTTGGATTCACTAAACAATATAAAAAAGATTTCGGAAAATTACTATAATGCCAGCTAAATCGAAATCTCAACAAAGGTTTTTTGGTGTTGTGAAAGCAATGCAAAAAGGTGATATGTCTAAAAAAGGTGAGGCCGGAAAAGTTGCTAAAACAATGGATAAAGATGATGTTGATGATTTTGCTTCAACAAAACACAAGGGGAAACCGGAAAAAGTGAAACGAGAACAAAGAGTTAGAGAATTGATAAAAAAAATGGTTCGTGAAGAGTTGGCTCAAATGAATGAGGGTTTGAAGAGGTTTAGTGTTTATGTATCAGGTCAATCCAAACCTTTAGTTCTTATGGGTAAAGATGAAAAAGAAGTTAAACAAACAGCCC
>VTLG01002907.1_pt1 | contig 15655 bp, 15 predicted proteins | sample 4694571 | NCBI WGS metagenome assembly VTLG01 (sample SAMN12604809, study PRJNA352737) | marine metagenome | biome: ENVO:00000447; feature: ENVO:00000209|ENVO:00000569|ENVO:01000036; material: ENVO:00002151; isolation source: viral sequences binned using virsorter ...
AGTTGATGTAGTTGCCAGCTTTGCAGAACCGCTATGTTTTAAGCTAACGCTAGAATCTGATGCAACAGATACTGCATTATTAGAGTTAGATGGATGTTGTATTTCTTCGACTTTTAGTGTTGACATAATAATTAAAAGTGCATTGTTTTTATTTTACCCTCTTAACTTGGCTTTGTCGGCCAAGTAATATTATATGGATCTGTTTGTGTTGTAATGTCACGCAAAGCTTGTCTATAAGTTTTCCAATCATCAGACATAGTAAGGTCACTACTAGCTCTCCAATCTGTTGCAGACAGTTTCCTATTTCTTTCTACTCGTACATCTCCCCATTTTTGTGCAGTAATTTGTGCATCTGTTAGTTTACCAGCGTTAAATTCTGCGATTTCTGCATCAGTTAGTGGTATTACAATACCATTTTCAAGTTTGTTCATTAGCTTTCTTTTATTTTGTAAAGAAGAACCTCAGTTCCAATTTGGAATGTCTGACTAGCATAAGTTTGATGTCTTAAACTAAGGCCAGAAATTCTACTACTGGCAAGATTTGAAGGGTTTAAATGACCCCAACATTGACCCCATCCAGCAGGGTTACTACCTTGTCCCATAGGATGGTGCATAGTTCTAAACCAACCATAGTAACCTGTCATAAAAGTAATTTCATATTCCCAATAATTATCATCATAACCAGCAGTGTATAATTGAAAGTACGCTTGATCTTGAAAAACTTGTTGCTGATACCCTGCATTATTAGAAACATAATCAATAATTGATCCACTGGTACTACTAGAACCATCTAAAAAAAGATATATATTTGGTGCGCCACTACCACTCATCACTGCTAACTTCATAATACATTTATAAACAGAGTCATAATCTAAACCTGTAAGGTCTATTGCAGTAGTAGAACCGTTAGAAGAAATTGTTGATTTGCTTACAAATTCCATAGCCCCACCACCACCAACGCCTGTTAAATTTGATCCATCAATAGCTGGTAATGTACCTGTTAAATTAGCTGCTGGTATAGAAGTTAAACTTGCACCAGACCCTGAGAAAGTTGTAGCAGTACACGTTCCAGTTACATCAACCCCTGTTGCTGTCGTGGTTAATTTAGCAGATGCTGAGTGCTTTAAAGAGACTGAAGAATCAGACGCAAGTGATATTGCATCATCTGTACTTTGCCTAGATTGTATATCATCTACCTTAAGTGTTGACATAGTGCTAACGACTTTAAGTTAATCTTACCTTTAATTTTGCTAATTGTCTTGTCATATTAAAAACCAAGAAATTCTACAATAACAATTCCATCTGCTGCGGTAAAACTGTCAGCCCAAGTTGCAGTAGAACCACTCCATACACTAGCTCCTCCATGACCACCCCCCGCAGCACCAGCAGTATATTGAGTACCGTTTACTGAATAGTTAGATCCATTGCCACCAGCAGCCGTTATACCAGAACCAGTTAATAAGGTAGCCAACCCAGAGGCTGTACCACCAGCAGCACCATTAGCACCTGAAGATGAATCAGCACCACCGCCACCACCAGCACCACTATATGTGGTATTTTCACCAGCACCTGCTGCCCCTGGCCCTGAGTCTAAAGGATGTATATGACTGCTAGTAACTCCACTGTGACTTGAAAGTTGATCAGCAAAACCACCAATCCCACCGTAATAAGTATATCCATTAGTTACAGTTACGCCTGTTACACTGCCATTAAGAGTTGCTCCATATCCACCGTTATAAAAATATCCCCTATAGCCATTGTATCCAGCAGCACTGTATCCCGAATAAGAGGCAGCATTTATATAATTAATATGATTATCATAACCTTGACCATAAAAATGGTAACGTGTTACTCCAGGCATCCCTCCTGTTGCTTTTAAAACTTCAGTACTTCCAGATTTTACAAAAGATTCCCCACCTCTTCCACTTACTCTACTAATACCATTAGAACTGCTACTAAGACTATTACTAAACCAAGTTGCATCTCTAAAAGTAAGTGATGAATTATAATACCCAGCAGATGCACCACCCTGCCCAACACCAATAGTTAAAGTTAATGCAGTTTGAACTTCTGCTCTAACTCCACCACCACCACCACCTCCGATATTAGCAAACCAGCCATAATTATCACCATCAGACGCACCACCGCCAGCTACTACTGTAAATCTAAATTTTGAAAGCCCACCAATAGGATCTGTAAAATTGTAAGTACCAGAAGTACTATAGTAAATTATATCGGTTCCACTGATTTTAGTAGCACCAGAAAAATTACTCATGTCATCGAATGGATGAGCAGCACCTCCAGCGTAAAAAACCGAACTAGCACCACCGCCCAACCCTGTCATTGACAAGGGTTTGTTATATGTCCAATAATTTTGTTTCATTAATTATGATGTTTTACTTTGGTTCCCAATAACAGTAAATGTAGCTGATGCTGTTTTAATAATTGTATAAGCGTAAATATCAACACCACTTGAACCACCATCTGCTGGAGCAGAACCACCTACCCAATTTTCTGTAACCGCAGCACCATCAATAGTTAACTGTGCAGAATAACCAGCAGCAGCAGCAGTTGTGATAATAGTTACTGATATAGCTTGACCAACACTCATACTAGAATCAAGAGAGGTAGAACTACTAAATCTAATATTAGGTGTAGATGTAGTTGTTTCTGCTGTAGTAAAAAGATGTACCATACCATTTTCTAGGTCAATATCTGTATTATCACTCAACTTACCAGCAGTTATATTTACACCTTCTTTAAGTAAACCAGAGAAAGTATCAACAGATGCATCACCAAACTCTAACTGTCCTACTGCTGTAGCTCCACTACCTGTAATGCTTTTTACTTTTAAAACTTTATCTGCTGCTACTTGATTGTCTGGCAAGATCATTGTATAGCTTTGACCAGCACTATGAGCAGGGGATTTTAGTTTTACACCATGACTTTGTGCAGAGCAATTTAACTGCAATATCGCATCATCACCACCTGCACCTTTTACCTCTAATGCACCAGTTCCATTAGGAATAACTCTTACATTCCCATTCGTGGTATCAGTTTGGATTTCATCAACAATAACTTTTGACATGATTTTTAAATAAGAAAGAAGTTAAACAAACGTCATGGTAGAGTTTGCACTCACTGTAAGGGTAGCACTAGAAGCAATAGTCATAGGACTAGCTGCTACATAGTTAAAGTTTGCTGTTGTTGTAAAGCTGTTATCCATTTGGTTTTCTGCTTCAACAAATAATTTTTCATTACTAGCACCTACTAATGATGATGGTATGTTTGTTAAATTTGAGCCATCTCCGTACAATGTATCCGCATAAACATTTCTCCATCTTGTTCCAGTTAATCCTAGATCGTAAGTGCTATCTGAACCTGGCACAACATGACCATCTGTGTTAACACGACATCTCTCTGTATTGTTGGTCTTAATAATTAATACATGATTACTAGAGCTACCTACAAAAACATCACTAGCGGTAGCACCTTCAACAAATGTTGCATTAGCACTACTATCTCTTAATGTTATGGTTGGAGTACTAGCGTAAGCATGAATTGTAGTTAATGGATTATCTATCCCAAGACCTATATTACCATTTGTCTTTATGCGTATTTTTTCTGTTCCTTCGGTAGTAATTTTAATATGACCATCACTACCTGTATCAACTGTTTCTACTTCAGTATTTCCTTCAAATATTTTATCTGCTGCAATACCAGTTAAATTTGAACCGTCTATAGCAGGTAAAGCACCAGTTAAGTTAGCTGATGGTATTGATGTTAAGTTTGCTGCTGAAGCTGCTGGTAATGTAGCAGGGAATCTAGCATCTGGTATCGTTCCAGAGTTTAAATTTGACGCATTCAAAGCGGAACCGTCAATATATCCAGCACCATTAGTAATCGCATTATTGTTTAGAGATATATCTGCTGAACCGTCAAAACTAACGCCAGCTATATTACGAGCGGTGGCAAGTGTAGCTGCGGTTGTAGCTGCAACTCCAGTTAAATTAGCTCCGCTTATTGCTGGTAATGCACCTGATAATTTTGAAGCTGTAAGAGTTGTAATACGAGCATCAGCAACTGTTCCAGTAAGTTGCCCTGCTGGTATAGAAGTAAGGTTTGCTGCTGAAGCCGCTGGCAGCGTTGAAGGGAATCTACCATCAGGTAATGTTCCTGTATCTAAATTCGAGGCATCATTAGCACCATTTAGTTTTGTATGGTCAGCGTCTGTAAAAGTATTAGAGTCTGTAGCTGCTTCTACTGCTGCTGCTATCTGTGCAGCCGATATTGCTCCTGTATTACCATTAACAGATAAAACCTGATCTGTAGGAGTTAATAGTTCTGTGAAATCTGCCATTGTGCCAGCAGTTCCGCTATTTCTCACATAAGACTTATTTTGATCTGATCTAACAACAATATCTCCTTCTTGGGTCGTAAGAGCTAAATGTGCAGATTCATTTGCTGCTGTCTGTACAGTAGTAAGTGCTATTTGATCGACATTGAAAGTAGTACCAGATAAACTCAAACCCGTTCCAGCAGTGTATGTTGTGTCACTACTATTAGCAAGAACATAAGCTTTTACCGATTGTTGTGTTGGTACTTTAGTATCGCTATCAGATGCCATATTATCTTCATCAATAACAAAACTCATTGCAGCAGTTGTAGTATCAGTATTCATTACCGCACCAGCAGCGTCTACATTAGTTGCATCTGTGACATCTGCAAGAAGTTCAATATTATCTAATTTAGCTTTATCACTAACAGACATTGAACCAGGATCAGATTGTGTAGCTGGTGTAATACTGATAGTAGGTATAGATCCACCAGAAGAAACTATAGGACTCGTGCCTAAAACTGAATTTACTCCAGAAAAAGTACCAGATGCTGCAGCTGTAATCCTACCCTGTGCATCAACTGTAATATTTGTATTTGTATAACTACCAGCAGTAACAGAAGTATCAGCTAACTTAGCAGCAGTGACAACATCATTATCAATAGTAAAAGTCGCACCAGAATTACTAACAACAATATCTCCCTTATCGCCATCAGAAATAGCTCCGTCTGCTCCGTCAGCTCCTGCGGGTCCAGTTGCACCTGTATCGCCTTTAGGGATAGTAAAGTCAAATGTAGCAGCACTTGACGATCCAGAATTAGTAACTGTTGCTGAAGATCCAGCAGCACCTGTAGTCACTGTTCCTACAGCTATGGTCGCAGCAGCACCATCACTTCCATCACTTCCAGCAGCACCTGTAGCACCTGTATCTCCTTTCGGAATTGTAAAATTAAATGTTGCAGCACTAGATGTTCCAGAGTTTGTTACTGACGCATTAGTTCCTGCATTGCCTGTTGTTGTACTACCAACCGCTATAGTTGCAGCAGCACCGTCAGAGCCGTCATTTCCTGCTGGTCCTTGTATTCCTTGACTTCCAGTACTACCAGTATCACCTCTCGGAATTGTAAAATTTAATGTAGCTGCTGTTGTGCTACCAACATTAGTAACTGAAGCATTTGTTCCAGCGTTTCCTGTGGTTACTGTTCCTATAGCAACTGTGGCAGAACCTTCTCCTTGAGGCCCTTGCGCTCCGTCCGCACCAGCAGGACCTTGTGGTCCTTGGCTAATAATTTCAACAATGGCAATAGGATTAGATGAACTCATGCTGTGTAACCTTCACTTATAAACAGTTTACCCTCTAAAGGATAAAATTTATCACCGTTAGGATCTGTTAATTTTACGTCATATTCAAGAATAGCTAAAGAAAAATTTTCAGTATCAGTATCACTCAATTTTAAATCAACTAATCCATTAGGTCTATCTGTATAAGTAACACTAAAATTAGCAAATAACGTACTACGATCATTATTGTAAACTGATGCTGCAACAGTGTATCCTGTGAGATCAGTTACTGTACCAGCCGAATCTTTGAATCTTAATTGAAGGGGAAAATCTGCTCTTCTTTGAACTGTGAAATTCTTTCTAGCAGTTTTGTATGTTGCCATTAGCTTGATTCAAGTGCAGCGACTTTAGTCTCTAATGTTTCTATCTTAGCAACTGCTTCCTGTAATGCTTTTGTTAAAACAGAAACTATTGCATCTAAATTTATAGTTTGTAATCCATTTTCAATATCTTTTTCACGATTGACAGCACTTGGAATAACCTCTTGTACTTCATGTGCTACAAAACCTTCTTTAATTTCATCACTCTCTTTATATACACCATATTCTTTAGATTGATATGTAATAGGTTTTAAATTTTTAACTTTATCAATACCTGATTCAGTTTGTAAAGCTACATTTCTTTTAATTCGATAATCTGAAGTCACACCGCTGAGATCACCCACAAATTGACCATCTACCCAAGCTTCTAAATGAGTTGTGGCTGTTGAATAGTCATCCCAGAAAAAATTATATGGGTTTGATGTCGCAGCCTGACTACCTGAACCTCTCCGACTTGTAAGACCAGCAAATCTCATTATCCCACTGGTAACATCAATACTAGAAGCATCTGCACTACTAGGATGACCAAGATCATATTTATTTCGGCACTGATCTTGTTTCCATTGAAAACCACCATTAGCATTTACTGCCCATCTATCAACATTGCTTACTCTAAACTTTATATTGGCGTTTACTACGTTCCAAAACATATCATTGCCAGTATTACTAATTTGACCCTTAACACTATCATCTTTAGCAAATTCAATAAATGTTCCATCTCCTGATCCTTTTCTGTTTATATACAATGCTGTTCCATAACCAGTACCACTTTTTACTAAACTTAAAGCTTCAAAATTACTACCATCTTGATAAAAAGCAGCACCAGTATCAGTAAGAAAGTTTAAAGCTGTATTTGTTTCCTTGCTTGAATTAGGTAATGAAAATAATGAACCTGCTGAGTTAATTTGCCATCTTTCTGTGCTATTAGTTAAAAAAGCGAGGTTATTGTTTGAAGTCGTTTCTTTTATAGATGTAACTGCTGTAGAGCCAAAATTTAAAGTACCAGTTAAAGTACCTCCAGCTTTTGGTAAAAGACCCAAATTATCTTCTGTAACTTTTCCTATAGTTCTAAATTGTGCGCCATCATATATTTTTAAATTGTCATCACCTACTGCTGAGTCTCCATATAACATAAACTTTACAGGAGTAGATGGATCGCTCGTTCCACTGTTGCAAGTTTTTATAGCCTCATAAATGTCATTAATATCTGCACGGACTTGTGCTCCAGTACGATTAGCTACGTTATATGAACTAACTTGTGCCATTTAGATTAAATACATTTTTACCATTCTACCCTCCTTTGCCAAAACCAACAGCATTATATGTAAAGTTTCTATTTACACTGCCACCATTTGAATCTTTAAAATGAACTATGAATTGTGTACCTGTAATGTTACTATCAAGCAACTCATAAAAATCACCTGATGCCATATTCTGCGGAGAAATAGTTACTGAGGGTTTTGGTATGCCAGTTATGCCTGTAGTTCCAACAAAAAATGGTGAAGCAAAAGGAACAGTTTTTGCTCCTGATCCAGATGCTATAACAGCAGATTGTTCGGTTCTAACTGGCATTGTTGCTGTGTATCCAGCTTCTTCAATACTTATATTTTGTGAACTAACATCAGCATTTAACTTAATTTTAAATTTAAACCCTCTACCCTTAAACGCACCATTAGCAAACACATTAAAATCTATTCCATTAAAATCGGATGCTTGATAGCTTGAACCGTTGCTAGGAGCAGCACTTGTTGTAGCTACTAAAAGTTGAGCGTTAGTGTTTTGTGCCTCTGCACCATCAAAATTACCATCTTGTGCATAACCATCAAGTCCACCATTAGAAGGCCCTCCAAATTCAGGGCCAGTATCAGGAATTAGTGATTCAAATGTGTTTATAAATTGGAATGTACAGTCTGAAGTGGATACTGTTTGAGAAGTACCTGATGTAAAAGTAAAAGTATTAGTAGAAATAGAAGTTATAATATATGTTCCATCAACTCCAGCACCAGACGTTGCATCAAAGATAATTGTATTTCCTACTGCTCTTCCATGACTGTTACTTGTGATAGTAACGGTTGTTCCAGTTTGTGCGTATACAGCAGTTACTATATCTCCACCTAAAAAGAAAGCAATAGATTGGAAATGTCGTTTTAAAGTTAAAGTAAATACAGATTCTAAATCTAAAATATTTTGAAAATCATATTCTCCTAATGGCTGTGTAGTAGGGTCAGTAAGTTTTAACGCTCCAGATAGAAGCACAGTATTGGTTTTAGTTCCTGGAAAAGGTGTAGGACTTTTAGTGTCTTCTCTATCTGTTTTAACAAGAGTAGAGTCTGTTATATCTACTAAAGATAAAGAAACGCTAGTTGTATCAACACTAAATCTACCACCATCATCTTGAAATTTAACAAGATAAGTACCTGGCAATGCTGGTACTATTGCATCGGTAGAGTTACCAGCAATAGCTTCAATAATATCTTGTGAAGCTTCAAATTTAGCTGTTGCTCCTGTTCTATTAGTGTGTCTTATGTAAACACGGCCACCATGAAGTACGTCAGTCTCAGTTGATTGATTAAATCTTAATCTTACAAACTGCTCATTAATTGGCTCAATAGTTAATCCTGATACAGCTTGAGGTCTATCTGTTTTTCCTCTAGCAATAAATTCTATTTCCTTTGGTCTAAGAGACAGTCTTGAAATTAAATTATAAGAATAAACTTGTATTGTATAAGTACCTGGTGGAGTATCAAGAAGTTCAAAATCATTACTAAATACAACTACAGAAACAAAATTACCGCTTTCTAATTTGTAATTAAGTAAATACTGAGATACGCCCTCAACAGGTTCCCATGTAATTATTAATTTTGTTCTAGCAACATTATTAAGAACTACTATTTTTTCTACAGCAACTAAATTAGTTGGTGGATCTTTTAATGCTGTAAGTAGTGAGACTGTTCTGGTAGCTAAAGTAGCTCCACTTTCTATAAAAGCATATTTATTAGCTACATAAGATAAAGCAGTAATTACATAACCAACATCATCTTCCTCAACAACTGATATGACTCTATAAAGCTGTGTTTGTAAACTTAAACTAGAAATAAGGTAAGGAGAGTTTGCTATAGGTGCAGATGAGAAGGCACTTTGCGTTATTTGCTGTAACCCTTCGCTATCCATTTTTTTAACAGAATTAACTGTGATTACTGCTCCTGTAATAGCAGATATAGTTCCAACTTCTACAGTTCCATCTTCTAAAACAACGCTAATTTCTGGGGTATCGGATAAAGAAGGCATTAATGTATCTGAAGAAGCATCAATAGTAATTGTTGTGGTTGTTGCTGATAGTACACGACCACCTCTTCTAGCTCCTGCTCTCACTGGATCGTTGATTTCAATTACTGCTCCTGGTCTAACTACAACACCAGAATCTATTGAGGTTGAAAAAGTAACTGTCTCTGATTCATTTTGTTCTGCAAAAAGGATTGCACGACCTAATCTTTGTGCTTGAGCACGAGAAGTACACGCAAATGCTTTTACTTGTTTTATAGCAGATCCATATTTTTGTTGTCTTAAGTTATCTTCAGTAGTACCATCATCTCCTACAATTTCAAAATCAATCTCTCTCGAATCCATATTTAAGTAACTAACAGAAATAACAGCATGGCGTTGTTTTAAACTTGTGCCCTGATAATTAAATCCTTCTACTCCAACATTTGATAAATTAAAAAGATAACTTGCGAAAGTATCTTTATCTTGAGTAATTGTTATTGAACCAGCCGACCATATAGGCATACATCTCATAACACCAGCTAATTCATTAATTGCTGCAAATGCTTCTTTAGGACTCTGTATATTTACGTTACAGCTAAACCTAGCCTCAAGGCCACCAGCTAAATCACTAACTAATGTATTTGCATACTTACTAGCAGCAACAAAACTAAACAAATCAAGATTACTTTCTGTTATATGTTCGCCCAGACCATACCTAGTGTTTGTGAGAAGGTCGAGTAAGCACATTGAAGGGCAGTTGGTATAAACAGCAGCACCCATAACACCATTAAATATATAGCCAGATGGGTAAATTATTCTTCCTGTCTCATTATCGACAGTAGGAGTTCCAGTACCTGACGCACCAGCACCAGGGATTCTTACTTTTATACCTCTAAGTCGATACTTTCTTGTTGGTATACTATTAAACTGTTTACTATCTAAACGTAAGGCACAATAAGCACTGTCTGGGTAAGTCGAGGCAGTATCTATGACTTCCTGCATACTTGTAAAATTAAAAGCATTTACACGTTCATTACTTGTACTATCTGCTGTAACTCTAACTACTCTTATATCTACAGGAAAAGCTCCTGATATAGAAATCCTATGATCTCTAGCATAAGCATCTGCTGTTCTACCGCTTACCCTGCCTCCATTGTCAGGTGTTATAACATCTGAATAACCACCTGAATTATATTGAACCTGTATTTTATAATCAACAGTATCACCTCGAATATCTCCGTCAGCTTCAAAAACCTGTATTGCGTTCCAAGTAAGCGTAACAATAACAGCATCTACATCAGTATTAGTAACTTGACGAGTCACAGGTGCTGATGTAGTAACTTCCACATTTACGCCAAGAGGTGATCTAGTTTCTGCTGGTATTCCAGGTAAACGTGTTTGATTATTCGTTCCAAAACGTGTATCGAAACCTACCTCTGCAAAATTAAAGTCAGTTGCTTGTGGGTTTGTACTGTCTGCATTAGCTTTTAGTACTGGAGTATCATCAATAAATACATCTTTTTTTGCTGCCTGTAAATATGCAGCAGTACCTTTTGTTCTGCCTTCTTTTGATGCTGTGGCAAAACCTTCTATTTCACCTTCAGAAAGTAAGTCTTGTATGGTGGCAAAACTTCTGCTGTGCAAAGTATCTGGTGCACGATATGGTGCTGGTGGTTTTGGAGCAAATAAACCTCCTGATCCTTGTATTAATTTATTTTTATCTGTCATGCTTCTACCTGATTAGTGTCAATAGCTGCTGAAATAACTACAGAACCAGTGAATATCTCTCCATATACTATCGGAACTGGAGTACCAGCCCTTGAAGTATTTTGTATTCCAGAAAAATTAAAAGATAGTTGCGGGTCTTCTTCTGAATTTTCAAGTTTAGGTAATGGGAAGAGTAACTCACTTACACCTTGTAGTACCAATGCTCCACCTATATAAAAAGCAGCCTTACTCAAAGCACCTGCCCCAAGCATTGCACCAGCAATACCATTACCTGCTTGTAATGATGCAAATGATAATGAAGGGCCAGAACCTAGAGTAAATGGAAATCCAAAAGATATACCTATTAATGCAGCACCTAATAATATTTTTCCAATCCCTCTACCAGCACCACTAATAACAGGAATAAAATGTATATCTTGTTTTCCTATAGGATAGGATATTTCATCTTCACCAATATCGTAATCACCTACTTTAACTTGATAATATTTAGGATTCATATGTGCTTCTACTTCTGGAAAATTATTAATCAGAAAACTAACAGCCTGACTTAGATTATTTACCTTTACTTCAAATTCCTTATGTCCGACAAATTCTGCTAACTGTCCATATAGTTTTATTTTACGAAGCATAACGATACCTCTTTCCAGTACATTTTAACAACCATTGAGAGTAAGGTTCCCTACAAGATAGTCTATCGGTTAAATGATGAATTACATCACCATCAAAAAATAATGCCACATGATTTAAGGTAGGATGCAAAATACTCATTAATAAAACATCTCCATTTTGTAAAGCTTCTTCTGGTCTTAATTCTCTAAATCCAGTTCTCCATGCACAGCTTTCAAACAGTGGATTATCTAAAAACTCCTCTGGTGTTGTAGGTCTATTCCAATCTTTGAGGTCTATATTCTTTACTTCTTTATACCAATCTCTTACTAAACTCCAGCAGTCAGTGATGCCCCATACCCATTGACGACCCAATAATGGTGGTTTGTATCCGCATGGTTCTAAGTATGCCCACTGTTCTGTTTTTGGATTTACTATATGCCATACAAGACCACTAGCTTCGCAAGATATTTTATCGGCTTGACTAGGAGTGGGAGGTGTTACTGGATGACTATGAACAACTGCTGTTATTTCACCGACATTATCTGCTTTTACATAATCTTCTGGATCGATAATAAAACACTGATGATCTGTAACTGCTAAATTTCGACAAGGAAAATATCTTTCTTTTCCTTTTACGTTCAATAGCAGACCGCAAGCCTCCTTTGGATCTTCTTGTTTTGCGTGTTCAAGTGCTTTCTGTTTCCAAGTCATGTTGCAAAAGTTCCTATGCTAGGAAAAAGTTTACGAGTGCACTGTCTTTTTGGTATTTTCATACCTACTAAATCCGTTGGTGCTGCTAGTTCAAACTCTACAAGCTCTCTATTTTCTGTTGATTTTCTGTCAACAAAATATACTTCTCTAGGAAACTCTGCTGTTGGATCAGCAGTTGCATTAGTTCCACTACTAAAATTTGCAGCGTCTATAAATTTTACTAATGTTCTTATTCTTGTAAGCGTAGCACCTGTTAAATCATTACCAACTGTAGTTTGGTTAACACTTAAAAGTATTGCAGACATAAAGCCTGTCATGTTGCTTATTGAAATCTTAGGTCTTGGTAATTGTCCTCTTTGAAAAGCAAAACCAGATGCCTGTATTGGAAATCTGAGATAAGAATTACCAGCCCATACTATTTCACCATTAGCTTCATTTGATCCTGAGTGAAACCTGTAAATAGTATTAGCTCCATGTAATGAAGTAGATAATTGAAGAGTAAATAACTCTATGATTGCAGACGGGTTAGTAGATAATAAGTTTGTAAAAACAGATGTATTTACTGACATAGTTAAGCTGGTTCAAATACTTGTCTAAAGGTAGCTTGAATAGTCGCTCTATTGTTGTAAGGTATCGACTTACTCCATTGTTCGCAAACAAATTGAGAAGATGTACTTTCCCCTGGAGGTGTAAAAGTAAAGCTGGCACTATCATTTGCTCGTGCGTCAAGAAATGTCTCTATAGTGTCTGACTCTGTTTCTGATACGTTGAATGTAAAGTTAAATATTTTTGGATTTTGATTTTGCGGAAGACCAAAGATAAGACGATGTTCATATCCATCTGCAAAGCGAACAGTACGAGTTAATGGTGCAGACCTTTTTTGCTGTCCGTATGTAGGTTTTATTGAAGGAAAAGTAGCCATTATGCAAGTAATCCTCCTGGTCTTTGTTGCTGTACTATTTCAGATTGTACTGCAACTGATATAAGACGACCAAGTTCTCTGCCCTGTGCTTCATCACCTTCAACAGACGATCCAGAAGCATCTACATTTACTACCACGTTTGTAGAACCACCCATAGCATGATTGGGTGTAATAGTTCCCGACACCCCTGGACTAAACATCTCAGGCCCACGTTCTCCTACTATATAACTACCACCAGCTTTAACAGGACCACCATTAGCTCTTCCTGAGAAAAATTTACCTATGCCTCCAGGTAAACCACCAAGAAAAGCGTTAACACCATACTGAATAAGAGATCTTTGAATTTGAGCAAACACACTGCGAGCTACATCTCCAAGTGTTTTAGTACCGTTTATTGCACCTTCAATAGCGTCTACTAATCCACTTTCTATAGTTGATGCAATATTTTGGTACAAATCGGTTATTTTTTCTAATTCAGGTTTTAAACGTAAAGCATTTTCGTACTGTTCCCGTTCTTTGGCTAAAATCTTTACACCTGCTTTTTCGGCTTGTCTATCTAACTCTCTTAATTTTTCTCTAATTTCTGCTTCCTCTCTTCCAAATTTTAAAGTTTCTTGTAAAAGTAAATTTCTATCAGTAACACTTTTAGTCATCTCCCCTAACTTCATTGCTCTAGTCTTTTCTATGGTTAAGTTTTCTTTATTAGCTGTTACTTCTTGCATACGAGTAACTATTTTATCGTCTATACGCCTGTTTACATTACGGTTTCTGCCTTTTGAGGCGATAAGATCAATAATTTCTTGGTCATCACTCTTCTTAGCATCTGCTAAAAGCTGTGATCTACTTAATCCTGTAACTCCACCGCCACTACTTGAAAATAATTTAGCTACTTTGGCTCCTATTTCTGTAAGAAATCTACTTATAGAGTTTTGTAAGGCTCTAGTTCCTTCAGAAAATTTGCGTAATGCCTCTACGCCATCTTCACCTACTAACTGCTTCATTCTTCTCATAGATTCATTAAATGCAGCTTGCTTTCCTTGAGTTTGCTCTAATACTTTTAAATACTCTTCTGTTGGTGTGCCAGCTACACCTAAAGCTTTACTAACAACGGTCACATTAAAACCGAACATATCCATGGATCTTCCTAGTTCAGTCAGGTTTTGGCTTATCTGTTGGATTTGTGTCAACAAACCAGTTGCTATAAGACCGCCAGCAAATCCACCAGTCTGTCCTCCTAGTTTTGATCCGATCAATCCACCTCCAAAACCAGCAGCAGCACCTAATGGTCCTTGTCCAAATAATAATGGAAACGCACCACTTATTAGTGCTCCTGATATGTCTCCTCTTGTAAAAGCTGATGGCTTTCTAAAGGGAGTTCCTACACCTGGTAATACCTTATTGTCACTTGTTAATCGGACTTGAGAAGCTGGCCCCATTGCCTTGCCTCTAATAGAACTTGAACTTGCTGTAGTTCTTTTGGTTAGATTTAAACTTTCTTTCTTTAACTTATTTGTTTTTGCTAACTCCCTATTAATATTTTTTTGTGCTCTTTCTTGTTTCAGTAGTAATGCAGCCTTATCTCTTTCATTTTTTAAAAGAATTTTAGAATCGCCTTTTTTACCTTGTGCTATTGCGTTTAACTTGCTTATTCTTCGCTCAAGATTATTTAATTGCCTGTTAATGTCTCTAACATTCAGCTTTATATTTACGTCGTAATTAGAACCAGCCACTAATTTAGATAAAACATTGTTCTTAGTTTAGCGTACCTTACGATATTGAGCTTTCTTTTGGGCATCTTCGTATGCTTTCTTTTCTCTTTCGTGTTTAAGACTAAAGTATGCGTTCCAACCATAAACTTCTTCTACAGTCATGTTTTTACGGAGATGTTCGACTGTCATGCCTAATGTTTCAGCAATCATAAACTGAAAATATAGGTAATGGTCCTTATTCAGTTGTGCTTTTTACGGCATCAGGGGTAGCCTCCTCGCCCAACTCTTGCATCTTAGTCATAAGTTCAAGTAGAACTCCCAATGGTATTTCTCTTCTTAAACTTGCTCTATCAGCATCAGTAAAAAGTTTTTTACCATTTTCATCTTCTGCTTTATTTATGATTACCTGAAGAGCAAAGTCTAAGCTGCTTTCGTTTTGTGCTCTGTTAGAAGCTATTAGAGTATCATTTATTGCATCTCGATCAGCAATGGTTAGTGGTGTCCAGTACACTTGCAAAATTAGTTCGCCATCTTTGTATATGGGGTAGCTACTTCTTTTGCCTATGCTAAACGCTTGCTTTAGCTTGTCGATTGCTCTTTCTGATGCCATAAAGTTGAATAGTGTATTCTTATACTATACTACTACTTTATTATTTAAAACCAACTTTTTTAAATGCTTTGTCTATATCTTTGTTGATAAGCCCACCTAACGTATA
>VTLG01005438.1_pt1 | contig 15654 bp, 21 predicted proteins | sample 4694571 | NCBI WGS metagenome assembly VTLG01 (sample SAMN12604809, study PRJNA352737) | marine metagenome | biome: ENVO:00000447; feature: ENVO:00000209|ENVO:00000569|ENVO:01000036; material: ENVO:00002151; isolation source: viral sequences binned using virsorter ...
CGGTAGTTTTATTTTCGATGTTGATGACTGTTCCATGTTGCTCCTTATCTTCTAGCAGGTTAGAGAGTTCCTGTTTAGTGGCTTCCAAAGCCGTTATCTGTCCTACTATATAGTTATATTTTGTCATACTGTCAATACCGCCGGACGTTAAAGCTGCTGACAATTCGTCATTTCTTCTGTTTAAATACTTAATTAATCTATTTATTGTGGTTTCTAATTGCATTATCTTTCTCCTAGTTTTTTCTTAAATTTATGCACAAGCTTTCTTGCTTTTCTTTCCATTGTTTTATTTTTCTTTTTCAAAGCTGCACCCACGTCCCTTCTTGCAGACATAAGTTTTTTGACCAAACTTTTTTTGTATGGTCCTTCTTTGAGATTTGACACTCTATATAATTTACCATTAAACCTTCTTCGTCTTTCTGATCGCATCCTTGCCTCTTTTAAATATGCTTGCCACCTGGCTCTTACCCATAACTTTCGCTCTTTGCTCACCAACTGTAAGGATTTGTATTTTTCTTGCAAAGGGTTTGCTGATTCGTTTAACTTTTGCCACAGTCTTACGAGCATCCGCAGGGGTCGCAAACTTAATTCTAACAGTGTCTCTAGGATTCTCATCAGTGTATAATCTCCTCCCAGAGCCCTTTGGTTTTTTACCAGTACCTACTTTAGGATCTGCCACGTTTCATCTCCTTAATATGCTTCTTAATAATTTTAGATTGTTTCTTGTGTAGCTTAGAAGCTTTACCTAAAGCTTTTGCTACTTTTTGTAGTTTTTTTACCATTTAACATTTCCATCTTCTGCGAGCCTGTCTTAGTCTTGAGTTAGGATCTTTAGCAGCTTTTGGAAATTTTTTCATTTGTCCAAGTGATCTTGCACAAAATGATTTACGTCTTTTAGCAGCTTTTGATCCTGGCTTGACTTTTCCAGTGACCGCTGTTTTTAGTTTTGAACCAGGATTTAATCTTCTGTAGGCTTTGACCCCGGCTCGTGTCATACCTGCTCCAGACTTTGTAGGTCTAAAGTTTTTCTTATTTCTTGCTGGCATAGTGCCTCTTGCAAACATCTGTCTAGACATTTGGTTTCTAGCTATCATTACATGTACCTCATTCGTGTCATGTCTACCATGCCACCCATTGCTTTATTAGTTCTTTTTGCAAATGTTTTTACGTTAGTTGGTTTACCACCAACACCTTGTGGTTTAGCTCTTTTCCTTGCAACGGCACTCCGCCTCTGGGATTCTGTCATCCTTGCCGCTTTGGCAGCAGGGACGCACTTTGGATATTTTCTTTTTGATCCACTCGCAGATTTTCTTCCACATTTATTGAAACCTCCGCCTTTTTTCTTGGAGCCTATATCGACCCAATCTTGTTTGAACCACTCTTTTAAACCACCCATTACGAATTTTTTCCGATGGCTTCTCTGTTCATTCCTCTTTTACAAAGGCCACCGCCTCTTAATCCTTGTCTTTTTAATCTTGCAGTTGCTTCCATTAAACCACCGCCCATAGCTTTTGTTCTACCTGTAGCACCAGCTATTTTATCAGCGTATGTGATTTTGTTTCTTGGTGGGGCTAAAGCTGCAAATTTTTTCTGTTTTGGTGTCATTGGAGTTTTACCTGAACCATCTTTTAGACCAACTCTGCCGCCAGAAGCTTTGCTAGGTTTAGGTCCTCTGAAGTCTTTTCTTTTTACTCCTGATGGATCTTTTATTTTACCAGCGCAAATTTTACTAGCGTATGCGTTAGCATATGCTGAGGGATATACCTTAAATTTTCTCTTCGCTGCTGCTTTACCTCTGGGACATAGTTTTGTCATTAAGACCTCGCTGTTTGTTTTGCTCTTTTGAAGTCAGATGCTTTTGGTGCACCTTTTGCACCTTTCTTTCGCATCTTGCCTCCACGTTTTCTTTTGGCGTGTATGTTTGCGTATAAACCTTTACCTGCCATTACTTACCTTTTTTCATTTTGGCTTTTTTCTTTTTAGCCATAACGAATTTTTTTAACTGAGGTGGAATCTTTCCGCCTTTTTTCATCATAGGCTTCTTCATCATCGCACCGCCACCCATCATCTTTGCTCTGGGTTTGTTACCGTAATCGTTTCTCATTATTTTTTTCCTCCGTTTCTAAATATTTGTGTACCCTTTATACCAAATATACTCGCCACGACCAGGATCCACAAATTTGTAAACCATGACGGTAGTGTAGAGAAGTATTCAAAAAACAATTTGACCTTCTCCATCGCTGCTGGGTCGTCCGATAGAACTGCCCAAGCCAATACTATAATCGGAGCCGACAAAATTATCAACACAAATTCGTCTTTCCAGTCCGATTGTCTAGCTTCTAACAATTTGCCCTGGTAAGCCTCCTCACCTCGGGCCATACGCTCTGCATGCATTAATTGTGCATCAGACATTGCCATCTTCGTCTTCTGACGATTAGAATATATCTTTGCGCCAGCTTGCATGGCTATTTTTGCCAAACTGAACCAAGCCATTAGTACGCCTTTGAGTTTCTTCTCTTTTCAGCAAGCATTCTTTTTTGTCCGCCAACTGGCATTTCAGGTTTTCCTGTGCCAATTAAGTTGTATGCTTTGTCAGCAGTAGTTTTAGATCTAGGATCTATCTCTGTTTGCTGATCTTGCACTGCAACTTGCTTAATTTTATCTAGTTTTTGCATTTTTACTCCTTGTTTTTCTCTTCTCTACCCCTTTTATCGTGCCTTTGTTCTTAGACGCGTAAAAAACTTGTTCTCCTCGTTTTTTTCCATACTGTTTACGCATGGATTTCATAATTTTTTTGCCTTTTTCGTTCAATGGCATTAATCTTCTACCTTAATAGCAGTTATACCTTGATTTCCACTCTTTGCAAGGCTTACTCCAGCTCTTAATTTAGCTAAACTTTCGTTTTGTTCCATTTTATCCTCTGCTAACTGTCTTGATTGCATTAATTTTGCTCTATCAAGGTCAGCTTTTTGCTCTCCTTCGTCTTTTTTACGTTGATTTTCCATCGCACGAAGGTCAACCTCTCTAGCTTTTAGTTTTAGAAGAGGATCAGAGTCAAATTGTGATGTAATTCTCTTCTCTTCTTCCATAAAATCACCTGTTAGTTCTGCAATTAACACTGCTTTTCTTGCTTCCATGTCCATAGAGATCTTTTGTAGCTGTGCTTGCACTTGTGGATTCTGTTGTGCCATCTGTTGCATCATAGGAATTTGTTGAATTGTTTCTGCAAACTCTAATTCTATCTGTTCTTGTGCCATCAAACTAATATGTTCAAGAATATTTTTCTCCAAAGCGGCCATAATAGGAGGATTATTTCTAACCATGTTAGTTGCCATAAAATTTAAGTGGGCTGTAATGTGTGCTCTGTGGTCTTGTCCACGAAATGCTTGAAAGGGTTTCATTGCTAACGCATCGATGTGTTCTAACGCTGGATCTTTTGGTTGAACTGGAGCAGGTGGTGGTAAAATTTTATCAATATCTTTTATACCAAGTGCTTCATACATTTTTCTGTACGCTGCATACAAGTTGTGAATCTTAGGATTAGATGTTGCAAGTTGTAATTCTGTTTGTGCAATCGTAATTCTTTGTGCCATAGAGAATATGTTTGGATCTGCAACTGGTAAAATATCTACTCTATCGTCAAAGTCTAATTGTTTAACTTCTCTTCTACCACCTACTACATCGTATGGATAACTTGGTGGTAAATACATTTTAAATAATTTTGCAAGTAATCTAAACTCAGATCTCATTGATGTGTAAAGTCTTTTGTGTATTGCAGACATAACACGTGACCCTCTTTCAAGAAGAGCAACTGTTGTTCCTACTGCAGCGCCTTGATTACCATCTCCCACTTGCATATCAGCAATAGCCGCGAATCTTTGACCTGCTTGCACAACTACACCCATCAAAGTTAAAAGTGTTGCAGATGGTTCTTTGTATGGCAACATCATAAACGAATCTCTAATGTTACCACCTGGTGCATCTACATCTTTAAACTCACCTGGTTGTATTGGTGCTGCTTCATCTCTAACTCTTACACCTCTTTGTTTAAATCCTGCTGGCAGGTTTGATAATGTACCCGCATCCAATAATTGACGGAGAGCAACGGTTGCAGTTCTGCTCAATCCGCCAATCATATGGATCAATCCAAATCCGTAGAATCCTAGTCCTGGCAGAAATTTAAAGTGGACAAAGTAAGGTATTCTATTTTTTCTTGGATCGTCAGGATTAAAGTTCCTTCTAATAGAAAGAACTTTTCGCGAACCTTCTTCTACAGTCACAATATAGGGGAGCTTGATTCCTGTATCGTCTCCGTTCGCGTCCTTATCTTCGAAACCTTCTAAATCTAAATTTACATGACACTCTAACAAAGTATACACTGGCTCTTGTCTACCTGTTTTTTTAGTGCCTTCTAATTCTCTTTCTTTCGACTCTACTTCATCTTTCATCATTGATGGTGCTCCTAATTCTATATCAGAATAGAAACCACCAACTTGTTGTTTTCTTAAATCGTTCTCTGACATTTTAATTACGTGCATGATAGCTTCTGCATCTTCTAAAGATGTTGCAGAGTATGGCACGATTAAATCATCAGCTGGCACAAACTTAGATACAGCTCTGCCTAATAAATCATCGTAATAAACTTTTTTAAATGTAGAACCTGCAAGTGGTAAATGAAATAACATTTGATCAAACTCTGGTTCGTACTCACCCATCTTTTCCATGAGTTCGTAGTTCATGTAATCTTTTACTCTTTGTGCTTGCGCTTCTTTTTGTTGATCACTGTTGCCAACGATCTGTGTTCTTACTGGACCTTCCGCTGGTAATAACTCTTTGTAAGCTCCTGCTTGGAACTGTGTTACAGCTTCTGCAAGAACAGGGTGCGTGGCACCTGAAGCTCCTTGGAAAGGCTCCGTTCTATTTTCGTATTTAAATCCTAACAGGTCAAGTCCATCTGTGTAAGATTTTTCCCAATCTTTTCTTGACGCTTTATAGTCTGTATAATTTTGGAATAATTCTAATCCGATAGGATCTAAAACGTCATCCGGTAGTAGTGCTGCTAAATTATCAAAGTGTCCTGGTGTGCCTTCAATATTTACTTTGCTTGGATCAAAATCTAACTCTACACCACCATCTTCTGTTGGTGTAACTTGCACTGGTTCTTTTAGTGCTTCTTCCTGTTTTTCTAATTCTACTTCTTGATCAGGTCCTTCTATTTTTACAGAGGTCCCTAACTCGGAAAGAGTTTTATCAATATCTGCCATTATTTACGCTCCTTGATAGGTCTAACATTTTTAGCTACATAAGGCAACCCGTGTGGTGTAGGCCCTGATTTTGGTGGAGGTCCAGAGTCCTCTCCAGCTAGCTTAACAATACCACCACCTGCTTTTTTAGGTTTATAGTTTCCGAGAGCTGTAGAGTCTAAGCCCATTTTTTCTAATTCTTTTACTGTATAAGATTTACCATCTTTAGCTAACAATTCTAATATCTCATCTATGGAGTCTAAACCAAGTTCAGCATCTTCTGATCTTCCCAATGTCATCTCATCATACGAATCAGGAACGTCCACAGATTTACCCTTATCATTTATTATAGTCTCTGGTGGGCTATACTCTATTTGTTCTTTTACTAAAGTATCATAAGCTTCTGATTCGCCATCAGCTCGTGTAAAAGTACTCATGCCCTCAGTATTTTTGTTAATAGTAATTTTACCCGTAGATATATCTTCTGTTAATACATACCCATTATAATCGTAAACCTTTTGTCTCTCTAATGTTGCAGCTTTTTCTGTAATGTCATCTCCTTTAGATTTAATTAAACTTACAAAGTCAAAGAAGTATTTTGGTGTGCCTCCTTGCGTAACAATTTTAGGTGCAGCTTTTTCTACAACTTTTGGTGCACCTTTAAATAAAGTATCTAGTCCTAAGTATTTAAGAAACGCAACAGCACCACCAGCACCGATAGATAAAACTATATCTCTTCGTGTTTGATCTACACCTTGTTGAGCAACTTTGTTTTCTATTTCTTTGTTTATTTTATCTATAGCGGTTCCTGATGCTCCAAGATCTCTAAGCTGTCTTAAAAGTTTTGGTGCGTACCCTATTAAAAAGAAAGGTGTTGCTGGTCCAGGCAACTCTCCTGCAACTTGTAAAAATTCTCCAGTTGTTCTTTGTGGGTCTGTTCTTTTTTCTTCTGAAGCTTGTATTGCTTTATCAGATATACCTAATAGATCTCCAAACTGACCGTTTAATATATCTCTTGTAATTGATGGATCTAAAATTTCTAATATCTCTTCAACACCTTCTTTAGTTATTCCTGCATTCTGTTTTAAATCTTTTATAAAAGCTAGTCCAGCTTTCGGTGTGCTTAAAATAAATTCAGGAATATTAGCGGCACCTCTTACAAGTTTTTGTGCATAGTATGGATAGGCTCGTGGATCTAAAAACTGTGTGTTAAACGATTGCGCTAAAGTTCTATCACCATCTTTACCAAGAAGATTTTTTTCTAGTTTACCTACTGGTGAAGTGTCATACAAGAATTGATCTGTAACCTCGGAACTTCGAACAGCAGCTAAGGCTTGTTTTAAAGTTGCCATCTCTTCCATTGGGTCAGGTGATCCATTTGCAAAACCAACACGGCCACCTTGTGCCATATTTTCTTTATTAAATCTTTCAAACAATCTACGTAGTATGCTTGAGTCTGGTTCGGGTGCTTCGTCAGCAGTTGTCATCGTGCCAAATCCAAACTTTTCGTTGATCATGTTTTCTATCTTTTCAATTTCACTAGGTCCTGTAGCAAATTGTTTTCTCTCTTCTATGAAGTCATCAAAGTTTTCGTAATCTTTATTGTAACCTAAATTCTCAAAAGCCGCGTTTCTTTCTTCAAGAGTAATTTTACCCTCCATGTAATCTCTAGAAATTTTACCAGCTTTTCTGTTAATGTCCCTATCTATAACTCTGACATCAAAAGGTTTTAAAACTCCTTCTTTGTGATCCACCTCGACGCTTGTTCTTTTCATAATAAAATCTTTGTCTTCTGTCTTTCTAGGGTCAGTATCAAATTTTTTCTTTTTAACTAAATAGTCTAATAATTTACCATCTACCTTTGTTTCTTTAAACTTTTCAAGATTTTCAAAAGCTTTAAATACTTCAGGAAATATATTTCCATATTTTTTCTTACCTTCCTCAAACGAAATAGCTAGTTCATTAATTTTTCTAGCTGACTCGGGAAGTGCATTTTTTGTCATTTCCTTATCCGTTAGTTCGTCTTCTGTTGGATCTAATTGAAAAGTTTTACCTTTGTAAACAAACTTCACGTCTTTGTAATCCATGTTTGTAGGATCATCTATAAATCTAATTTCAGGCTCAATGTTTTCTTGTGAGTTTTGTATTCTTTTATTATATCTTAAAGCAGACTCTAGTATGACTTTATCAAAAGTATTTTTACTAAAACCTAAAGTGCCACTTGGAGGACGTATTTCAGAACGTAATATTATATCTCCTATTGTTTGATATTTAGTTCCATCTTTAAATTTGTTTGTAAAAGTAGTTCTAGACAACTTATCAAATAATTTTTTGTTATTTGTATAGTTTGGAAGCTTACCATCTGTTTTTATTCTTGAAATTACACTTGTGCTCACACCAAATTTTTCTGCTAAGTGTCTTTCAGGATTAATAAATTGTCTCCAATCTGCGTCTGGATCAAGCATAACATTACCAACATAGTTATTAATTTTTTCTTCAAGTGGTATGAATTTTGCTTTTACTTCTTTAAATCTTTCATTGCTTTTTCCAGGTGATGAAACAAGATTATCATATATAGGCGCTGTAATTTTTTTACCGCTTTTTTCTTCTCTAAATTTTTTAACGTCATTACCACCAGCTATGTTAAAAATATCTCTTAATCCTGGCGTTGGAATATTATTAGCATTGTAATACTCAATTACTTTTTCAAAGTTTTCTAGTAACGCCTCTCCGTCCTCTGTTAATGGAGCAGCGCGTTTTTTAGTGCCACCTGTTTTTACAAAAACCTCACCAGATTTAATGGGTTTTAATTCTATATCTTTTGGTAAATCTTCAAAAGTTTTTCCACGAGTTCCTTTAAAATTAAGTATCTGTGGAGACTTCGCTTCTTCATCAATAGGAAGACCAGGTAATGGTTCTACTTTAGGTGGTATGTTTACAGGTATGTCTTGTTTCTTAGGTTCAGGTATTTTTGTCCCTTCAGATTTAGGCATGTCTGGTGCCTTGCCTGGAAAGCCTTTAGGTTTTGATAATTCTTTTAACTCTTCTTCTATTTCAGGTTGCTCACCTGGTTTAGTTCCAAAAGGTAGTACACCTGTTATCTTACCAGATAGCTCTAAAGCTTTCTTCACAGTATCAATCGCTTCAGGATTGTTTTGTAAATAAGTGTTGATTGCTTGAGTGGTTGCTGTAACTCCAAGAAGACTAGCAATCGCTGGAACCATTCCAGGTGCTATAACTGGTATGGCAAACGGAGCTGCAAAATTTTCTCTACCCCCAATTTTCTCTCCTTGTATCACGCCACCACCTAACGCAAACCTTTCTCTCATGGTAGGCTCCATAGATTCAAACTGTCGTGTTGCGTAGTTAAATATTACCTTCATGTTAACGAAACTATTCCTCCTCGTGCAAATTCATCTTTTGGATTTAGGCTTCTAGGGTGCACACCATTCTCTTTGATATATTTTAATTCATCAAACGTTTCATCACCAAAAAGTTCTACACCCTCAAGTGTCTTAGGACCTCTGTCTATGTTAAGATCCACATCACTAATAATACCTTCTTTTTTAATTGGCACAACCTCTGCTGTTTCTAACAACTCATCGCCTGGCAGCACCTTAGTATCCTCTGGTGCGATCTCATTTTTAATTTTTACATACTGTGCTCTTTTTTTATTTTGCTCTCTAATCGCATTTAACAACTCCTCTTTAGTTCTAATCATTGGAGATTTACCTTGTTGATAATCTAATATTAATCTATCTATTAACTCTATTTCTGCATCAATCTCATCAGGCAGACTGTAGTGTGCATATGTTTTACCTGGTGCTTTTTTATTTTTAACAACAAGTCCTAGTTTTCTAAATTCAAATCTACCTGGATATCTCATGCCTGGAGATCCAAATTCAGGATAGTTAGCATCAATATATTTTTCTAATGTGTCAAACGAGTCATCACCGTAGTGGTGTCTAAATACTTTGATAGGATCTATAAAAGGATGATTGCCTTCTTTCATAGCGTTATAGATAGAAGGTGTTGTTTCAATACGACCTGACTCAATCTCATCTTTTAAAAACTGTCTTGCTAAAGTTCTATAAATACCTTCGCTAGGGCCGTAGCCTTTACCTTGATACTTTCGTTTAACAATAGCCATTCGATCTTTTTCTGCTTTGCCAGATCTGATGTCTTCCATCTCTTTAAGTAATTTATCTATCTTTTCCATAGATTTATCCATAGATTGAAGAATGCCTTCGTCTTTTTTAAGTTGTTGTTCTAAATCTTTTTTTGTTGTGCCAAATCTTTTTTGTAGTTGAGTATCTCTATAGTTTTGATAAATTTTTTCTGGCTCTTTGTCAGCTTTAATTAAGTCATCGGCCAACTGGTTAACTTTATTTTCTAGATCTCTAATTATCTTCATGTTGTATCTAACGTTTTCTAAATCTTTACCACCTAAACCTTTATTATTAGCTTCTAAAAATTTTAGATTATTTTCTAATCCATCTTTATAAGCTTCTAGTTCTATTCTAAATTGTGAGTATACGCTTTCGGTTGTGCCATCTAATCCTTGCAAGACCATTTTGTTTTTCATTGGATTAGATATTTTTGTGTTTATAAAAAGTAGATCACCACGTTCTTTTCTTGTAATTAATGCTTTTGGTGTAGGTGTTCTTTTTACAGGTCTGTTTAATCTACGTAGTTGAGTTAAAAAAGAATACGCTTCACTGTATAGTTTAGAATATTCTACCTGACTCATATCAGTTCTGTCTTGAACGCCGTCGTCTTTTATGAAACCTCTTTTTTTTGCAAGCTCTTCAGCTAGTACATCTGCGTTATATTTTGTATCACCCTGTGCGTAATTACCAGACACATTATCATTAGCCTCAATAACGTCTTGTTTTGCTTCAGGCATTTGAAACTTATCAGGGCTCTTTGTTTCAGGTATTTTAATTTCACCTTTAGGTGCTTTGATGCCTGTTACTTTCTCAGCAAACTCTTTTGCTGTTTTAGGATCTATTCCGTTTTCTACGAAATATACAAAAGCTTTAAAAAATTCTCTCATTAATAATATACCCTTTTACGTTTAGGTTGTTTTTCATCTACGTAGTCTTCAGGGTGTCCAACAAGTCCACCTTGTCTGAAGCGCATGACTGCTTGGGTCATGGAGTCGACCAAATCGTCGTGATCTCCGTTAGGAAACGCAGCGCATTCTTCGATAACTTCTTCAGCGAATTTTTGCTCTGGTGCCCATATCATACCAGACTCAAACAAAGGTGCAACCGCATTGACTCTTGTATGCTTATCATTTCCTTTGCTCGGTGTAAAGTTCATGACTGGAATATCCATCTTACGTAATTCGTAGGTTAACGGTAATCCTGATGCTTTGGCCTCGATAATCACTGTCTCTGGCTGCCAATACTTGTATTGCTGTAAAGCTAGACGTCTTAACTCTGGAAACTCGTATCTACCTTTGACTGCATCGAGAAGTATGAGATTGGCTCCTTCGTCCTCTGATGGATACCAAATACCCCATGTAGTTATGGCCGAGTAGTCCGATGTTTCTTTTTTCATGAAAGCTGTATCGTAAGATTGTATGACATGCTGTAGTGATGGTATGTAATCTTTAGTGTAGGTTCGCCACCACTCTCGCTTGATAATCGCTCCTTCTTCTGATGTAGGTTGTTGCATCCACTGTGCGTTCCATTTACCAACGGGTAGTGTTGCTTTGACTTTCTCTAACTCGTCCTTGTTCCAATATTCTGGCCACACTGGTCCGTGGTCCAAGAGCGCCGGAAATTCGACCACGTGCCACTGATCAGCTTTGTTTTCTTTTTGATTAGCAATCAACATACCTGTTAAATCTTTTGTAGACCAACGTGTCATAACTAACACGATCTTACCGCCTGGTTGTAAACGTTGTCGTGGTCCTGATGTATACCATTCGTAGGCAGACTCTAATGCGTTCTTGGACATTGCATCTTGTTCAGAATGTGGGTCGTCAATGATTAATAGATCAGCGCCTCGCCCTGTAATAGCACCACCTACACCAGCAGCAAAGTATTCGCCGCCTTGTGCTGTCTCCCAACGTCCTGCAGCTTTCGAGTCCTCTTGTAAAGTTGTTTTAAAAATTTTTTGATAATCTTCCGAGTCGATTAAGTTCTTTGACTTTCTGCCAAACCGCACGGCTAGTTCTGCGTTGTGTGTGGTTTGTATGATCTTGAGTTTTGGTTCACGGCCCACCATCCATGATGGCAAAAGATAAGAAGCAAACTCAGACTTCGTATGCCTTGGTGGCATGTTAATAATCAACCGTTTTATTTCACCGGTTGCTAATTTATTAAATTTATCTGCAATGTGTCTATGGTGGGAGCCCTCTACAAAATCAGGCCACATACATTTTACAAAAGATAAGAAATCATTCTTTGCTTTGTTCTGTATCTTTTTTTCTGCATGGAGCACTTGAAGTTGTTTGAAGACCCTACGTACATCTGCAGGTAATTTTTCTATATTTACCTTATTCAAGTCCATGGTACCAAAACGTTTTTACAGGGGGTGGGTGTCTAAATCAAGCACTATATGCAAAAGCAGTGGGACCCCTTTTGCAGTTGCAGGGGGGTCGGGGGTCAATGGTTATTGTATTTTAGATTTTGGTTGGGACCCCTGGGCCCCGTAGGGGCCCAGGGTTTATAGTTAAGCCGCCCAAGTTTTAAGGGCGTCTTTTTTAATTAGTATGGCATTGCCTACAACGAAGTCATCTCTACCTGTTATGTAGTTATCGTTATCGAACGTGTCCTTCCATAACTTTGATGCTTGTTCATTTAATGGCAAACCCATTAACTTACCTTCTTCATTGACAATAAGATAATCTCCGTTAGGAAATGATATACCTTCAACATAGCCACCAACAAAAGCTTGCGCCTCTTTTAATGTTGGTTCTAGTTTTACATCATCAATGATTTTTAGTTTTGCTTTCTGTGTTTCCATGGTCCTATAATATCCCACAATAATTATTGTGTCAAGTATAATACCAAATAATAAACAGTCCTATAACAAGACCTATTGCTAATTCCCAGCCCGCCATTTGTCATCTTTCCTGAGTTTTTGATTTAGCTCAAATTGTTTCTGTTCATAATATCGTTCCATAATTATGGAAACTACGAAACCAATAAAGCCTAACAACATAAGCGCTAGTCCTATGTACAATATTAAATTATATATGTTCATTAGTTTATCCCTCTCTTGTAAGTTATCATTGGGTCAATGCAAGTTGTATATCTCTCTAACACCGTGTCCCAAAAACACATATACTTCTTACCATCACTTTCCCATGTTCGGCAACCCTCTTTATTTAAATTGCCAATTCTAAATATAACTTTGTTATATTTTTTTGCGTACCACGATACAACAAAGTCTGTTCGTTCCATTAGTTTATCTCTGTCCATTTTATGCCTTTCGTTATCTGGGATAATATATTATCCCAGATAATATGTCAAGTGTTAATTACTTGCGATTTGTTTTATTTTGGAAGTATCCACAACCCACGCAATGCCAATCTTCTTGGTCGTTGCGTCTAGTTGCCTGATTAAATCTTCAGGCGTTCCGCTTTCCATAACAGTATCAATCGCTTTTTGTTTTAAGTCCTCAAGTTGTTTTAGCTTCAGGCCTTCAGGCAATCTTCTTATCTCTCTATCAACAAGCTCTCTTGCCCAGTCTGTTAGTTGATCTTTACAGTCTTTAAGAGATATCTTTTCTTCACGATCTCTTATAGGGTAATTAAGACTTTTCTCTTTGTCTTGTTCCGCCTTCTTCTTGAAGAAGGTTCGAGCTTTTTGTCTAACCGCCTGTAGTTGCGCTTCCGCCTTCTCAAAGTCAGCAAGTATTTTGTCAGCGCCCATTTTCTTGGCTAACTTACCAACTATCTTTTCAGTTGCTTCAGCTCTATATTGTTTTACCAACAATTCCTGTTCTTCAATTAAAGGGTTGAAATTCCTTCGCACCTTTTCTTTAAAGTGGTCTAGTTGATATTTCGTCATTGTTTTTGGCATATTATTCCTTTCGTTGTTTTTATGCTTGACAATAGTATTATCCTATATTATATATGATGTCAAGCTCAATGGCAATGCATGACCTTGCCCTTGAGCCCTGATCCATCCGAATGGGTGCTAGTCTCCCAGCGTGATGGATCTGGGGTCAAGTAGGCTGGAGCAGGCTCCGTTAAACAACGCGGCTGGCCTCTGGACCATGGTCAAGTGACAAGTACACTCTTCGGAGTTTTCCGGCTTGACCAAGCAACAAGTGACCTGGCGCTATTACTGTCCAAAGCCACATGCGAGCGGGATGGGAAGAGCGCCAAGCCACAAGCGCCAAGCCACAAGCTTGACACAATTGGAGAGTATAAAAAGATTATGAAAGTTATAGATGCATTAAAAATTACTGGATCATTATCGAAGCCCAGCAAAATGCCTGGATGGGCCTACGGTCTACCTGCCAAAGAATGCAAAACAGGCGGCAAGCTGCAAGCGGTCCCCGGTTCAGTATGCTATGACTGTTATGCATTGAAGGGCTGCTATGTTTTCAAAGTTGTCCAGGATGCGCAATACTTCCGCCTGAAGGCCATCAGGCACCCGCTGTGGACTGGAGCAATGGCAACAATAATTAATAGTAAGAAATCAAAGTTTTTTAGATGGCACGACTCAGGAGACGTGCAGGACGAAGACCATCTAATCAAGATCTTTTCTGTGTGTAGATTAACACCTACAGTCAAGCACTGGATGCCGACCCGCGAAGCATGGGTGAAGGCGTTCCTTTCGTTAAAACCTGATAATCTGGTAATTAGATTTTCAGCGCCGATGGTGAACCAAGCGGCGCCCAGCTCATGGCCTACAACCTCTACAGTTGTTACTACCGGATCGACATGTCCGGCCCCAAAACAGGGTAACGAATGTAAAGATTGCAGGGCCTGTTGGGATCCTGAAGTTAAAAATATTGCATATGGCCAGCACTAAGAAGATATTCGTGGCCCCTAATTTTCACGTGGACGTTACCGGTCTAAGCTACAAGCCTCAAGCTCCAAGCTGCGTAAGCCGCAAGCAACAAGCTTCAAGCCCCAAGCTACAAGGTTCAAGCTCCAAGCCACAAGCTACAAGGTCCCGAACCACGGACCCTTCATAAAGTTTCACGGTGCATGAACCGAGGTGCTCAATGCAGATGAACGTGTTGTATGGATGGCGCATATGCCATGCCACTTGATGTGGACTAAGTCTCACTTTGTTACTCTTCGTGACTTTAAACTCAACAGTAAAAAATTGATTATATTTATTGTAAGCCAACGCATCTGGCATACCAGGAAACGCTAAATTTTCTATTCTATTCCACGATATTGTGGGTGTTGCTTTCTTAATTTTTTTGTAAAGTTTTGCCTCTGGACCCATAAGTTTTTCGGGGTTACTCAGGCACAGTGGGAGCCAGTAATAACTTGTTCTTTGTGGTCTTAAACACAACTCTAATAGAGTCATTACCAATAATATTACTCTCTTGTACTTCTATTCTACGTATCTCTTCTAGGTGTCCACCGACTTGAACATAGATAGTTGCATTGCTAACAGCATTACCTTTCCTACCATCTGTAAACTGTTCTAAGTATTGTTGTAGGTGTCTGACGTACATTACACATCACCTTTGTTTCTAAACTCCGTTAGCACACCAGTTGCCTTTTGTTTGAACTGCTCTAATTCTTTCTTCAACTGATCTGACATAACCTGATAGTGCTCTGCTTTCTTTTTGTAGAACAAGTTCTCTTTCATGAGATCACCATTCTGTTGTTGATGCCTTTTATTGATAGCCATCAAATCATCTATCCTTCTTTCCAAATCGTTAGCTCCTCTCTCCTCTTTGGGTGTTATATTTCTAGCTTTCTCTATCTCTGCCCATATCTTGGCAGCATCTTTATTGCTTGTTACCATGCTTGACAGTATAGGATTGTTACTCTAAATTGTCAATATGGGATTACCAAAGAGATTGACAGAAATGCAAAAGAGATTTGCCGAGCTATTGGTATTTGGTGGACCAGATGGACCACTTACAAAGACCGAAGCCGCAAAGCTAGCGGGCTACAGTGAGAAGCGTTGTAGGCAGGAGGGATCCGAGCTAACTAACCCAAGACTAAACCCGCTAGTCGTAAAATATATTGGTGAATTAAAAGAAGAGAGACTTAAAAAATACGAAGTTAATTACGCCAGCCATGTGGCAGAACTTGGGCGAATTAAAGACGCCGCTTTGAAGAAGGGGGCGTGGAGTGCTGCAGTGAATGCGGAAACAAACAGAGGCAAAGCAGCAGGATTATATATAGACCGCAAAATAATAAAAACAGGAAAGCTAGAGGACCTATCAGAACAAGAGCTAGAAGCAAAGATGAAAC
>VTLG01011679.1_pt1 | contig 15652 bp, 29 predicted proteins | sample 4694571 | NCBI WGS metagenome assembly VTLG01 (sample SAMN12604809, study PRJNA352737) | marine metagenome | biome: ENVO:00000447; feature: ENVO:00000209|ENVO:00000569|ENVO:01000036; material: ENVO:00002151; isolation source: viral sequences binned using virsorter ...
GCGATTGTTAAAAAGGAATGGTGGAACAAGTGGGAGAAGAAGGATATCCCAGATTTGAGTTACATTATACAAAGTTATGATACAGCGTTCAGTAAGAAAGAGAGTGCTGACTACTCAGCTATAACAACATGGGGGATATTCCAGCCAGAAGAAGGTGGTGCAGATCATATTGTATTGTTGGATGCACAAAGAGGACGTTGGAACTTTCCAGAACTCAAGATGACAGCGTTGGAGGAGTATAATTACTGGGAACCAGATATGGTGATTGTAGAGGCAAAAGCCACAGGTACTCCGTTGACAGATGAATTAAGAAGAGGCGGAATTCCAGTTTTGAACTATACACCGAGCAAAGGTCGTGATAAGGTATCTCGTATGCACATGGTTGCACCATTGTTTGAGGCAGGTATGGTATGGGCTCCAGAGAAAAGTTTCTCGGAGGAAGTGATTGAAGAATGTGCAGCATTTCCTCATGGCGACCACGATGATTATGTTGACAGTATGACAATGGCTTTGATACGTTTTCGTCAAGGAGGTTTTATATCTCTTGATGGCGAAGAAGAAGATGAATGGTATCCAAGGAAGAGGGAGTATTACTGATGTCAGAAAATAAAAAAACGCCAAAGGCAAAGGCTAAGCGTATAAGTCAGTTAAAAAGGCTAGGATATGATAAAGATATTATTGACGATATAATTTATTTAGAATTTGGCGGATCAATGATAAAAGCACCTGGAACCCCTCTCCCTGGTAAAAAATATAATCAAGGTGGCAAAGTGAGGATATTTTAATGGCAGAAACACCCATAGGCCCAGGCGGCCCAGAAGGTATAGAACTACCGAAAGTAGAAGTTGACGTAACCACACCAGAAGATTTTAAGGGTGGTGTGGATGTTACTGATGATGGACAGGGTGGAGCTATACTTCAGTCTTTAGAGGGCATGGAAGTTGAAACAGAAGTTTATGACCACAATGCTAATCTGGCGGATGTCCTTGACGAACAGACATTAGGTGAACTGTCAAGTGATTTGATAGCACAGTATGAAGAAGACAATGATTCAAGATCCGAGTGGGAAGAAGGATATGTCAAGGGTCTTGATCTTTTAGGTATTAAGTATGAAGAGAGAACACAGCCATTTGCTGGTGCATCTGGTGTAACACATCCGTTGATTGCAGAATCAGTAACCCAGTTCCAGGCACAATGCTACAAGGAACTTTTACCAGCGGGCGGTCCAGTAAAAACACAGATTATAGGAATGAAAGACCAGGCACGGGAGGAACAGGCAACTCGTGTCAAGGACTTTATGAACTACCAGATTACAGAGGTGATGGAGGAGTTTGATACTGACACAGATCAGATGCTTTTTTATCTTCCGTTGTCTGGTTCTACATTTAAGAAAGTTTATTATGATCCGTTGAAGCAACGTGCAGTTTCCATGTTTGTACCTGCAGAGGATATGGTTATACCTTATTCTGCTACGGATCTTACAACATCAAGCCGTGTAACACATGTGCTGCGAATGGATGAAAACCAAGTTCGTAAGATGCAGGTTGCAGGTGAATATAAAGATATTGAGTTATCATCTTCATATGATGATTCGGATGGTTCTGTTAAGGAGAAGGTTAGAGAGCTTGACGGAGCAGAAAAATCACATACCGATGATATTTACACAATCCTTGAGATGCATGTTGATTTAGACATCGAAGGATTTGAGGACAGAGATCCGATGGGTGAACCAACGGGTATAAAATTACCATACATTGTGACTCTCGACAAAGGTAGCGGTGAGATTCTGTCCATACGAAGAAACTACGAGTTTGACGATCCCCTCAAAAGAAAACGTCAATACTTTGTGCATTACAAGTTTCTTCCAGGTCTGGGGTTTTACGGATTCGGTTTGATACATATGATTGGTGGCTTGGGTCGGGCCGCAACCAGTATCTTACGGCAGTTAATCGATTCTGGAACTCTAGCTAACCTACCTGCTGGTTTTAAGGCAAGAGGATTAAGAATACGAAATGATGATGAACCTCTCAACCCAGGCGAGTTCAGGGATATTGATGCACCTGGTGGTGATATCAGAAGTTCTATTATACCTCTTCCATTCAAAGAACCATCTGGAACACTGGCACAACTTTTGGGGTCTTTGATTGATGCTGGTCGGAGATTTGTTTCTATTGCAGACCAGCAGGTAGGACAAAACATGGGCAAGGAGATGCCCGTAGGTACAACAGTTGCATTGCTTGAACGTGGCATGAAAGTTATGTCGGCAATCCATAAACGATTGCACTATGCACAGAAACAGGAGTTTCGCTTACTTTCAAATGTTCTTGCAGAAAATCTACCGCCAGAATATCCGTATGATGTCAGTGGCGGAAACAGACAGGTTAAACAAACAGATTTTGATGGACGGGTTGATATCATACCAGTATCAGACCCAAATATATTTTCGATGGCACAAAGGGTAACTTTGGCACAGACACAGTTGCAGTTAGCACAGTCAAACCCACAAGTTCACAATTTGTACCAAGCATATCGTAGAATGTATCTTGCTCTGGAGGTGCAGAATATAGATGAGGTTCTCCCTCCTCCTCCACAGCCTCAGCCGTTAGATCCCGCAATTGAAAACGCAAGGGCGTTGATGGGCGAATTATTACAGGCATTTCCAGAGCAGGATCATGACTCACATGTCAGTATGCATGTTACATTTATGAAATTGCCAGTTGTCCAATCTTCGCCACAAGTTTATGGTGTATTCATATCACATGTTATGGAACATATTTCATTGAAGGCAAGAGCAATGGCACAACAGGAAATACAACAAATGCAAATGCAGGGTATGCCTATTAATCAAGCATCAATGGATATGAAAATATCTCAAATACAGCTTGAGTTAACAAATGCTATGATTCCAAACTTAATGCCGCCACAACAGGGTCCAGATCCTCTCGTTCAGATCAGACAACAGGAACTTGCAATCAAACAACAACAGGAACAGAACAGGTCACAGACAGATGCTGCAAAACTTGAACTTGATAAGCAAAGACTTGAACAGCAAGCAGTAACAGATGCTGCACGTTTAGAGTTGCAAGAAGAAATTGCAAATGAAAGGAGCGATGTAAACAGAGAGCGAATTGCCGCTCAATCTGCTAGAGGACGATGATTGATCCGTTAACCTTAACTACAGCCATTAGTGCGGCAAGTGCGGCATATGGACAAGTTAAAAAGTTAGTTCAAGCAGGACGTGAATTTGAAGAGATTTCTGAAAGTCTTGGAAAATGGATGGGTGCTGTTTCTGATATTGACAATATCAACAAAAACTCGAATAACCCCTCGACATTTGATAGATTGTTTAATGGTTCTATAGAAGAAGTTGCTCTTAAAAGTTATTCAGCAAAACTACAAATACAAAAGCAAAGAGAAGAACTTAAAAACTGGATTATAGGTCATTATGGCATGGCAGGGTGGGAGAACCTACTGAAGGAAGAAGGTCGTATACGTCGCCAACGACAAGAGGCTATATACGCTATTGAAGAACAAAAAAGAAAAATGAGAGATTACACCATCATTGGTATCGCTTTGTTTATAGGTTGTGCTTGTATTTTTTGGGGGATTTGGTTTGTGTCTGTAGCAGTTACGTCAAGATAATGTTATATAATTTAATATATTATTTACTTTTATTTATATGTGTTTTTTCTATTTTAGCAATTGTAGTATTTGCCAGAGACAAAGAGCATACGACTTGCAGATTAGCAAAACAACTGTTAGAAAATAAAACTAGAGTTTGTGTTTATGTAGGTGCGAACTATACACAATGGAATGAATTTGTACCGATTGGTGCAGGTGAATGTCCACGAGAGATACAGTGTAAGTATAGACCTAATGAAAAACCATTTACGCTTAAAAACGTAATAAGAAGTATAAAGGATAGTTTTAAATGAGCAAGAAATTACAAAAAGGCAGTCAATATGAGCAATTTGACTTAGATGGTGATGGTATTGTTACAGACAAAGAATTAGCACGATCTGAACATATGATACGTCTTGAGAACTCTGATAAGATGCAAGATCAACAACGTATGCTTTGTTGGGTGTCCTCAATATCATCTATTATATTAATAGTATTAGTCATGTCACCAGTAATACCAGATACACGAGTTGAGATGGTTACGGCTTTACTTTCAACATATGTTGTGGCAAATTTAGGTATCGTTGCTACTTTTATGGGTACAACAGCTTTTACAAGGTCGAAAGAAAATGGTAAATGACATGGTTACTCGTAGTTTTTTTGTCTGGAACAGTTCAAGAAAGTGTCTACTTCAGTGATTTGGACTCGTGCCTTAGAATTGCAGCGAAAATTAGAGCACAAAACCTCGATCCGTCACTCGCAGGAGACAGTAAAATCTGGGTCAAAGCTTATTGTGTACCTAAAAAACTGCCTCAAAAAGTGGATCAAGACAAATGATGGAACAAACAGTTAGTGATGTAGAAAATTTTACCAAAAATGTTACATTTGGTGGCGGAGGTAGCGATTTAGAGGCTGGAATACAGTTTATTTACGATATGAGAGAACATTTAGTGGATATTGGCATCGCAACAGTGTATGGTTTAGCTGTATATGCCATTTTTTTGTGGATAACTAAGAAAATAAAGGGGTAATTATGCCAAAAGACGCTTGTTATTATAAAGTTAAGTCACGTTATAGAGTTTTTCCAAGTGCTTACGCCTCTGGAGCTATTGCAAAATGCAGAAAAGTAGGTGCGGCTAACTATGGAAAGTCATCTTCAAAGAAGAAGAAGAGAAAAACAAGGAAAGCAGCAGAGGGTGGTATCATCACACTACAAAATGGTGGTTTTATAGCTGATGGATGTGGTGCTGTAAGTCAAAATAAGCGGAAAGTAACAAGGATTTTTTAATGGCTGTACGCAAAACAAAGGCTGGTTTAGCCTTAAAGCGTTGGTTTAAGGAGGATTGGAAAGATGTCCGCACGGGGAAGGCCTGTGGGAGAAAGAAAGGTGAAAAACGGGGTACTCCATATTGTCGTCCCTCGAAAAGGATTTCGTCTAAGACCCCAAAAACCGCAGGAGAAATGTCCAAATCAGAAAAAGCCAAAAGAATAGCTCAAAAGAAGAGGCTAGGTCAACCAGCTGGTAAGCCAAGAAGGGTTGAAGCAGCTAGGAGAAAGAAACGTGCCACTAAAAAAGGGTAAAAGCCAAGAAACGATTAGTAAAAATATAAGAATATTAAAAAAAGAAGGTAAACCACAGAAGCAAGCAGTAGCAATAGCGTTATCAAAAGCAGGAAAAAGTGTCAAAAAAAAGAGATCCAAAAGTCGGAACAGGAAAAAAACCAAAAGGTAGTGGAAGACGTTTATACACGGATGAGAATCCTAAGGACACAGTTAGAATCAAATTTGCAACGCCATCTGACGCAAGAGCAACAGTTGCAAAGGTTAAAAAGATCAATAAACCTTATGCAAGAAAAATTCAAATCTTGACAGTTGGAGAACAAAGAGCGAAAGTGATGGGCAAAACGCAAGTAGCAAGTATTTTTAAAAAAGGTAAAGAGGCTATAAGGAAGAAACGTGGCACGAAAACGGGATAAACAACCACCGAAAACTAAAAAATACTTTCGTTCTACTAAGTCTGGTGCTGGTATGACAAAGGCCGGTGTTGCTAGATATAGACGTGAAAATCCAGGTAGTAAGTTAAAAACTGCTGTTACTGGTAAGGTTAAAAAGGGTAGTAAGGCAGCTAAGAGACGTAAGTCATTTTGTGCAAGAAGTGCAGGACAGATGAAGAAGTTTCCGAAGGCAGCCAAAGATCCGAATAGTCGTTTACGACAAGCAAGGAGAAGATGGAAATGTTAGCAAATATTATAGGGCCTATAAGTTCTCTTGCTGGAACGTGGTTACAGGGACGTGTAGATAAGGCAAAAGCCGAAACAGAAGTTAAAGTAGCAAAAGCAAAAGCGGAAGCAAAGGTCTACGAGACTGAAGCTACATCTAGTTTTCTTAATGAACAAGCTCTTACAAATCAAATGGGTGAAAGTTGGAAGGATGAAGCATGGTCACTTTGGTTCATAGCCGTTCTGACAGCTTGTTTTTTGCCTTGGACACAAGAGTATGTTAAAGAAGGTTTTATATTTTTAGATCAACACACACCAGATTGGTTTCATCATATGTTATATATAGTCATAGGAAGTTCATTTGGATATCGGTTTGGTAAACAAGGACTACAACTATTTAGTAAAAAGGGTAAGTGATGGCTGAAAGAAAACTAAAAAAAGTAATTAAAGGTTTAAAAAAAGCATCTAAGACACATGCCGCACAGGCAAAAACATTAAAAAGCGTTTTAAGAAAAAGGAGAAAGAAATGAAAAAAAATTTAAAGCCAGTTCCAGAAGGTAAAAAAGGTAAAGGTCTTTCTAAACTGCCAACCGAAGTTCGTAATAACATGGGCTTTATGAAAAAAGGTGGTGTAGTGAAAATGCAAAATGGTGGATCTATACAAGTATCTGGCAAAAACTTTTCTGGTATTTATTAAATAAAACAAGATGGATGTTGCAGACTTCGCAAAACATGTGTATAAGATGTTGGAAAGACGTGAGCAAGATATTGCTACCATCTTAACATCTGGTGGTATCCAGGATATGGAGAACTACCGACTTCTTGTAGGAGAGATGCAAGGCTTGAACTACGCAAAAGGAGAAATGAAATCCTTGTTGGAGAAAAATTACGAAGATGGCGAAGACATTATTAGTACCTGACCATATACTTCAGAAAAGAAAAAAAGATAAAGCATATGTTAAGAAGGAGGAGAGAGTATTAGATCCTACGCTTCTTGACAAAACATTTAAAGAAAGACTACCTCAACCAACTGGCTGGAGGATTCTAGTGGCACCTTATCAAGGTAAAGAGGTTACTAATAAAGGTGTGATCATACCAGATCAAATAAGACAAAGAGAAGCGTTAGCAACAGTTGTTGCCTATGTACTAAAAGTCGGACCTTTGGCGTATAAGGATGGAGATAAGTTTGGAAATCCAAATAATCCTTGGTGCAAAGAAGGTGATTGGATTTGTATAGGTCGATATGCAGGATCTCGTTTTTCATTAGAGGACATGGAAGTTCGTGTCATTAATGATGATGAGGTGATTGCTACATTGCTCGACCCAGAAGATATTAAACATATATAAAGGATAACGTATGTCAGAAAATTTAGCTGAAGAAAAAGTTGAAACAACCGAAGAGGGAAAAGATGTTGAAATCACTTTGGATGAAAATGTTGAACCTGCTAGTGATAATACAGCAGAAGACACATCTAATACTGGACAGTCTGAACAAGAGACAGAAGAACCAGATGAAAAAGAGTTACGAGAGCACGGCAAAAAAGCAAAAGACCGAATTAAAAAACTCACAACCAAGTACAAAAACGAAGAAAGAGCCAAGCAAGAGGCGGAGAGGAAGGCCAAGGAAACAGCCTTAGAGAATGAAAAACTAAAAGAAAGATTAAAAAATCTTGATCAAGGGTATATTTCAGAGTATGGAACTCGCCTTGATGCACAGCTTGAACAGGCAAAAAAGAACTATCGAGATGCTCATGAAGCTGGTGATGTGGATAAAATGTTTGATGCACAACAGGCACTTTCAAAGATATCGATCGAACAAGAACGTCATCGAATAGCTAAGAATAGACAAGAGGAGGAGGTTAAGCAATTAGAACAACAACCTCAACCTCAACCTCAACAACCTCAAGAAGTACCCATTGATCCAAAGGCACAGGCTTGGGCAGAACGTAATGATTGGTTTGGTGAAGATGAAGTAATGACAAGCACAGCTATGGGCATTCACCAAAAATTATCAAAAGAAGGGTTTGACCTTTTATCTGATGAGTACTATGATGAAATTGATCGACAGTTAAAAAACTTGTTCCCAGACAAATTTAATACTGAACGATCATCCGTAGGAGGTGCCAGGGTCGCTCCGGCTGATACTTCCGCTTCACGCAAAAAACCGGGACGCAGAACTGTTCGATTGAATGATCGACAAGTAGCAATAGCTAGAAAACTTAACGTACCCCTTGAGGAGTACGCAAAGTATGTAAAGGAGTAGATGATGACAGATCGAACAAAAAGAGAGGAAAATACACGGGCAACCTCTACCCGTAGAAAACCCTGGTCTCCACCGAGCAGACTTGAAGCTCCAAAAGCACCAGCTGGATATAGACAGAGATGGATAAGAACCAATATTCGAGGCGAGGAGGATCAAATGAACGTCCACGCTAAATTAAGAGAAGGTTGGGAACCTGTTCGTGCTGATGAATATCCAGACAGTGAATTTTCTACTATTACAGAAGGAAAGCATACTGGTGTAATTGGTCAAGGAGGCTTGATACTGGCTAGGATACCTGAAGAGACGGCATTGGAAAGAAACGATTACTATCGGGGTCGTACCCGCAACCAAATGACGGCTGTTGATGAAAACTTAATGAAGGAGTCACACCCTTCAATGCCTATTCAAAAGGAAAGGCAAAGTCGTGTAACATTTGGAGGAAACCGAAAAGGTGAATCCTAATGAAATTTTAATTTTAACTAGGAGGTTTTATGGCTAACGTAAGCTTAAAATTCGGCTTAAAACCAATCAATGGTTTTGGCGGTACTACTGCTGATGGAGTAAATCAATACTTTATCAAAAGTGATGCCTCAGCTATATTCCAAGGTTCACCTGTGGTTGTTGAATTAACAGGTGGAACTATTGCAATAGGTTCAGCAACTGGTGATACAAAACAGTTGTTAGGCGTTTTTGCAGGTTGTGAATATGTTGATGCAACAACAGGAAAACTAAAGTTTTCTAACACATGGCCTGGTTCTGGGTCAGCAGATACTAATCACGATATAAAAGGTTTCGTGTATGATAACCCTATGCAAAGATTTATCGTTGCATCTGACGGAACAAACACCAATAAAGCAACTGCTAGAGCAGATATTTTTAAAACAGTTGAACTTGAGAATGGTGCTTCAGGGAATACTACAACAGGTATTTCTACTGCTCAGATTGATATATCTACAGCGGAGGATTCAGATCCGTCTAATCCTTTAATGATATTGGGTATACATGATGATCCTACAAATGCTGATCATTCAGCTGCTGGGGTTAACTATATCGTTAAAATTAACAATCATATCTTCTTCAGTTCTGTTGGAGATTCTGATGCAGCTATTTCTTAAAGGAGATTAATTATGGCGATAAGTAGAGCACAATTATCTAAAGAGCTAGAGCCAGGTCTTAATGCTCTTTTCGGAATGGAGTATGCTAGATACGAAAATCAGCACTCTGAAATTTTCACAACTGAGTCATCAGACAGATCGTTTGAAGAAGAAGTAATGCTATCTGGCTTTGGTGCCGCACCGACTAAGTCGGAAGGTACTGGAGTGGCATTTGATGATGCAAATGAAGCTTATACTGCAAGGTATAACCATGAGACTGTTGCTTTAGCATTCAGTATCACAGAGGAGGCTGTTGAAGATAATCTTTATGACAGACTTTCTGCTAGATACACAAAGGCTTTAGCACGTTCAATGGCACACACCAAGCAAGTTAAAGCTGCGGCTGTATTAAACAATGCATTTGACAGCACTGTTACAGGCGGTGACGGCAAGGAACTCTGTGCAACAGATCATCCATTAACAAATGGATCAACTTTTGCAAATGAACCTTCAACTGCAGCAGACCTTAATGAAACATCTCTTGAAGATGCATTAATTAAGATTGCTGGATTTGTTGATGAAAGAGGTCTTATTGTAGCATTAAGAGGAATGAAGTTAATTATTCCTAGACAGCTACAGTTCGTTGCAGAAAGAATTATGAACTCTACATTAAGAGTTGGTACTTCAGACAATGATGCTAATGCACTTAAAAATATGGGCATGTTACCACAAGGTTATGTAGTCAATGACTTCCTAACTGATACAGATGCATTCTTCATTATGACAGACACTCCTCGTGGGTTCTTACATTTTGAACGTGTGGCTTTATCAACTGGTATGGAAGCAGACTTCGATACTGGAAACATGAGATATAAAGCTCGTGAGAGATATTCTTTTGGATTTTCTGATCCAAGATGTGTATTTGGTTCACCAGGTGCATAACTGAAAAAATAAATTCTGGGATTAGAAGGGCGGCACTTGCCGTCCTTTTTTATTTGTGGTAGGATTTATATGAAATAATTAATTTTACTCATTATTTCCTCTCAAGAAAAAACTTTGCCAGATTGCATTGCAATCTGGCTTTTTTCATTATATAAATGATTAACCGACAATCGCATAATGTGATTGACACTTGCCAAGACGGGAGAATTAAAATGGCTAATACAACTTTCTCGGGTCCAATCCGATCAGAGGGTGGATTCAATGTAATTAATAAAGATGGCACAAGCGGTGCTGTCACAGAAACTGGTTTTTCAGTTAACTCAACTGGACAGTTAGTATCTTTAGGAACTCGTAAAATACAATCATTTGCTGGAACATTAGCTAGTACTGATGCAGCATCTACTGCTTATGCAGATGGAGATTGTTTAGTAGAATTAGGAACATTAAACGTAGATGCTCCTGATGGATTGGTAACACCAAGTAAAATTTTTATACACAGAGCTTTAATTGGTATCACAACTGCTGCTGGAGAAACATTAGCTGGTAACTTAGCACTTAGTTCTACAAGTGGTACTGCCACAAACGCAGCCGTAAGTGGTACAGAAATAGTAGGTGCTGGTGTAACATCATTCAATGAACAATTAAGTGCTACACAATCTATCACTGAAATCGATATTAATTTTAATGATACTGCTGGTAATTATCATATATTTGTTCCAAATGTGACTGCTGCAGTTGCTAACGTAAATTTATATGCTAGAGCAACAACTACAGTCAATGCTGATGTAACTGCTGGAAGATTTACAGTTGAACTAGAATACTCTGTATTTTAGGAGGGTAAAATGGCTGATACAGTTGCAACTCAAACCATTCTGGATGGTCCAAAGTATGCAGTTTTAAAATTCACCAATATAAGTGACGGCACGGGTGAAAGTGCCGTTACTAAAGTTGATGTAAGTGGTTTAGCTACAAGTGCTAATGGTACTACTTGCACAGGTGCAACAATACAAAAGATCTGGTGGCAGTGTACGGGTATGAAAGTTAATATCCTTTTTGATGCTACATCAGATGTTTTAGCTATTCAACTTGGTGAAAATCAATCTGGTTATCACGATTACACTTCTTTTGGTGGCATACCAAATAATGGTGGTTCTGGTGTAACAGGTGATATAAAATTTACTACTGTTGGACATGATAGTGCAGATACATATACAGTAATTCTTTATCTTAGAAAAGAATACTAAACATGAAAATGTCTCAGAATCAAAGACTTGAGATTTCTTTAGCTAAACTTGAAGAAAGAGTTGAGTCTATTCAAGATGATATGAGAGAATTAAAAACAGACGTAACCCAACTTCGTGCTACTGCTGACAAGTGGAGAGGTGGATTTTGGGTTATGATGGCCTTGGGCGGTGTTGTTGGCGTTGTAGCTAATATAGCAATGGGTTGGTTTAAATGACAATATCCCGTTCAAATATTCCTAAACAAGTAACTACTGGAGGTAGAAAAATGATGAAGAAAAAAGGATATCGTGCAGGTGGTATGATGAAAACTAAGGGCATGAGAAGAGGCGGTAAGGTAAAAACTAAAGCCATGAAAAAAGGCGGTCCTACAATGACTATCGCTAAACTTAGAGCTGCTGCTAAGAAAAAAGGTTATAAGTTAGTCAAAGCTTAATGCCTTATTTACAGAGTAATATTCCTCACTTTAAATGTTGGGTGAGAAGAGAATATACCTGTAATCATCTTAGATACCACGGAGAGTTTTTACATGCTATGGCTGTTGCTGTAACAACTATGCCTAATAGATGTTTAAGCTTTCAGTTAATATTTACTGGTTGCGAAACAGATGATACAGATGATCCTAATGTTCATGGTGGTGCTATGTGGGCAAGAATGCCTATAACAGCACTTATGGCTGATATTCCTGTAGAAGAATGGCCTGTGCCTATGGACGTGCATAATGCACAGCCTTGGGATTGTCCTTCACATACTCATGCTGTTTATACTTTAGATAGAGCAACTCCCTGTCCCTGGTTAGCTAAAATAGGTGGTAGTTTTTATCCAGCGAAATATTTATTTACAGTCGATTATACTGATAGCGAAATAGCAGATGATCCAGCACAGCATAAGCAGAGTCATGTAATGTATTTGTTAGATGCTAGTGAATGGACAGGTAATATCGTGGCATTGCCAAACAACAGAGTTCGTGTTACACATCCAGCATGGTTTGAAACAGGTGAAGGTGCACCAGATTTTTTACCTTCACAGCATATACATTATTCAAAATCTGATTTAGACTATACATTAGATGTAAATAAAATTTTTGATAATTTGTATAATGAGGATTAAATGGCAACTTCGGATTCAAGAGACTTTGATTTAGATGTAGGTGAGATTGTAGAGGAAGCATACGAAAGGTGTGGTCTTGAGGTTAGAACAGGTTATGATGCAAGGACAGCTAGACGTTCTCTTAACATCATGTTCTCTGAATGGGCAAACAGAGGACTTAACTTATGGACAGTAAATTCAGCAACACAAGCTCTTACAGAAGGAACCTCTAGTTATACTTTCACTGCTGAGTATACAGATTTGTTAGAAGTTGTGCTTAGAAGAAGTGGCACAGATTTTAGCATGTCAAAGATATCAAGAGGTGAATATTTAAATTTACCCATCAAAACTCAAAAGGGTAGACCAACACAGTATTATTTTGATAGACAGATAACTCCTAAAATATTCTTATGGCCTACTCCAGAGAATAGCACAGATACATTAGAGTATTTCTATGTTAGAAGAATACAAGATGCAGATACTTTACAAAACACATCAGATGTTCCTTTTCGTTTTTTACCTTGCATGGTAGCAGGTCTTTCTTACTATCTGTCAATAAAACGTGCACCAGAAAGAACACAGTTATTAAAAGCAGTGTATGAAGAAGAGTTCCAAAGAGCAGCAGCCGAGGATGAAGATAGAGTGGCACTTAATCTAACACCAGATATCAAATACTTGAGAGTTTAATGGGACGATTTGCAACAGGCAAAAACTCTTACGGCATATCAGATAGATCTGGATTTCGTTATCGTTTACGAGATATGAGAAAAGAGTGGAACGGCTTGTTGGTAGGTAAAGATGAGTTTGAACCTAAACATCCACAAATAGATTTAAGAGTAAAGACAGCAGATGCTGAAGCCATAAAGGATGCTAGACCAGATAGAGATGAACCTTCTGTTTCTGTGCTTTTATCACATAATCCTTTTAAAACTGGCACGGGTGGCAGTAATCCAACAACAGTTACAGTAACAGAACGAGCACATGGAAGATCTGCATCTGATACTGTTAGATTTAGAAACGTAGCACCCTTTGATGGTATCTCAAGTTCTACCATGCAAGGTTCATCTGGCTTTACAATACAATCTGTGGTAGATACAAATAGGTATACTATAAGCGTAGGTGCTACAGCTACTTTAGGAAATACTACGGGCGGTGGCGGTATAGCTTCTGCTGGACCCGTGACGTTGGAGAGTTAAATGAGTTACACATTAACAACATTGAAGAGTGCAATTCAAGATTATACTGAAAACACTGAGACAACCTTTGTATCTCATTTAAGAGATTTTATTAGATCAACAGAAAATAGATTATTCAAAATGATTGATTTTGAATATTTTAGAAAAAATGTAACAAGTGCTACAACATTAAATGATAGGTTTTTATCTGTGCCTGATGATTATTTAGCTTCTTTTAGTTTGTCTATAAATGCTAATGGTCGTATTACATTTTTATTAGAAAAGGATGTAAACTTTATACAAGAGTATAATCCTGATAGCTCTACAACTGGTACACCAAAGTATTATGCACGATTTGATGTGGATAATTTTATATTCGCACCAACACCTAACAGTAACTATTCTGTAGAATTACACTACTATTATAAACCAACAAGTTTAGCAGACAGCACGATTGAACTAACAGTTGCATCTTCATCTAGTCTTGCTGTTAATGAAGTTATAACTGGTGCATCTAGTGGTGCTACGGCCACTATTCAAAGTAAAAATGATAGTACAAACAAGTTAACAATTATTGTACCTACAACAGCATTTACAAGTGGTGAAACAGTTACTGGTGGTACAACTGGTGCATCTTCTGCGATATCTGCCATATCAAGTGATACAACAACTACCTGGTTAAGTAAAAATGCGTTGAACGCAATGCTTTACGGATCGCTTTCAGAAGCGTATATTTTTATGAAAGGTGAAGCAGATATAATGCAATTATATGAAAGAAGATTTATGGAAGAAGTAAGTAGATTAAAAGATTTAGGTGAGGCTAGGGAAAATGCTGATGCTTATAGGCAAGGATTACCTAGAAGAGCAAGGACATAGGAGATAAATTATGGCAACCTCAAACGCAGCAACCAACTATTTAGAGAGAAGATTATTACATTTTTTATTTAAAAACAATTCTCTTAGTTTCTCAAGTCCAGGTGACAGTATATATGTTGGACTATGTACAGCAGTATCTGCGGCTGAAACTGGCTCAGTAACAGAAGCAAGTTTTGGTGGATACGCTAGACAACAAGTAGCAGCAGCTAGTTGGACAACAATAGGTGCTGACTCAACAGATACACAGACAGCAAAGAACACAAGTGCGATTGAGTTTCCTGCAAAGACAGACAGTGGCAATGTCACAATCACTCATGTGATTATTGCAGACGCAAGTTCAAGTGGTAATATATTGTTTGTAGGTGCTTTAGATGCAAGTAAAACTCTTGCACAAAATGACATATTTAGAATAAACGCAACAAATTTGAGTATTGAGTTGAAGTAATGGCTTTAGAGATACATGATAGAGTAAAAGAAACTACAACTACAACAGGCACTGGAACATATACGTTAGCTGGTGCTGTAACTGGTTTTGAAACTTTTACTGCTAATCTTGATAATAGCGATACAACTTACTATTGTTGTACTGACAATACTGACTTTGAAATTGGTATTGGCACATTTACATCTTCTGGAACTACGTTGGCAAGAACCACTATACTAGCAAGTTCCAACTCTAATAACGCTGTAAACTGGTCATCTGGTACAAGAACTATATTTATGACATATCCTGCTGATAAGGCAGTGTTTGAAGATGCAGATGGTCATGTGTCTATACCACATGATTTGTTTATTGCAGGTGGTTTGATTGATCTCAAAAATGATGGTGGTGCTGTATCTCAGATTAAGTTCTATTGTGAAAGTTCAAATGCTCATGCACAAACTCTTATTGGTGCACCACATTCAGAAAGTGCATCAAATACTTTAACACTACCTAGTTCTGGTGGTAGTTCTAAATTATTGTCAGCAACGTCAACTGCTACAGTTACAAACAAAAGTATAGATTCTGACAACAATACAATAACAAACATTGTTAACGCTGATATAAAATCAAGTGCAGCTATCGCTGATACTAAACTTGATACAATATCAACAGCAGGAAAAGTTGCTATCAGTGCATTAGATATTGATG
>VTLG01015161.1_pt1 | contig 15651 bp, 28 predicted proteins | sample 4694571 | NCBI WGS metagenome assembly VTLG01 (sample SAMN12604809, study PRJNA352737) | marine metagenome | biome: ENVO:00000447; feature: ENVO:00000209|ENVO:00000569|ENVO:01000036; material: ENVO:00002151; isolation source: viral sequences binned using virsorter ...
GTAAGAATTAAATTAATACAAATGCACCATAATGCAGATTCTGATTTAGTTTGGGATAATTTTACATATCCTACTTATGCAAACCAAATTTCTGCTGATATTATATCAGGAGATGTTGATGGGGATGGACAGGTAACTGTTCTTGATATTGTGCAAGTTGTCAGTCATATTACAGGAACACAATATTTGTCTTTTCTTCAATATGGAGATGCTAATAATGATGGTGATGTAAATGTTTTAGATATTGTAAATATGGTAAATAGTATTGTAGGAGATTAATGGCACAAGAATTTAGAGATACATTAGGCATAAGACAATTAGCACCAGCTACAAATGTTGCAATAAGTTATGGAACAGGAACTGTGGAAATAGAATCTAATGGTGAGATAGCATTAATTGAAATTAATTATAATGGTGCTTTTAAGGGTGTAAATAGATTAGGTGCAGGTTGGACTATGAAAGCAGGAAAATCTAAGGTTATTATATTTAGTTTAGCACAATCACAAATAACTAATGTATTGTTTGATTATATTGGAGAGCTTGAAATAACATCTGCTAAATATGTTACTTGGGATGAACAATATAAAACAGCACAAGTTAATAATTTAAATAGAAATGATTGGATTCTTGCTAGAGGTAATTGGAACTCTGATGCAAGAAAATATGAAGAAATAGAAACACAAAAAATTATACATAAAACAGTTAGAAAGACTAGAATTTAGGAGATATAAATGGCAAAAAGAAGTGTAGGCAAACCAAGATTTTATGCACCATTAGACCAATACCTCAAAGCAAAAGGATATTATAGAGGGGGTAAGGCTGCTGGGGTTGCAGATGGGTATATTGATGCACAAGAGGTTTGGAACATGAATCCAACTCAACCTTTCAAACATACCTTGTCAAATGAAAACAATGGTTATATATATGAATTTTTTATTAACACAGACCCACCAGAAACTTGGAATTATAATGGGGTTCTTCCAAATGAAAATAAAGAATTACAAATGCTATTATCTAAGTCACCTGAAACATCAGACTTAAGCAAATCAGGGTTTTATTTATCAGCTTTAGGTCATAAAATATTAGACACTAATGCCTATTCTATAAGATGTGAATATTTTGGTTCAGATGGTCAAGGGGGAACTCCTAATTCTAAGGCTATTGAAACTTCTACTGAGTTTGATGATAATGTAAATACAGGTGGCTTACAAACAGGGGTTACATATAATGGTTATTCTATAGCACATTTTAATGCTTGGGATAGTAATGAGCCATTAGCTTACAATATTTTTAGAGTATATTTTAAAAACCCTGATGGTGTTATGAATGAAGGGCAAGAAGCATCAGTAGGAGCTTTGAGCTGGGGAAGATGGTTTGAACCTGAACACTCATTAGACTTACAAGTTACTATAACAGATTCTTATGATGGAATTAAAACACAAACAACTATAGGTGGAAACACATTAACTAATATTAATTATTTAAGCCATGATTGGGGAGATTTACCTGCTTGGACATTAGAAAAGCAAGAAGGTAATGACTATAAAATAGGTGGCAGAGATGGTAGAAGACAATGGAAAGTAAGTTTATCTTACCTGCAAGATGATAATTTATTTCATTCAGTAAACAATGAAAATCAATTTTTTAGCTATGATGATGAAACAGATGATTATACATTTGATGCTTCTATGTCATCATTTTTCAAACTCAGCCTTATGGGGAAAATTCCATTTTTGTTCACACCTGATAGTTCAGCTACAAACAAAGAATTTGCAATATGCAGAATAACAAATAAGCCTTCCTTCAAACAGGTGGCAAATAACCTGTTTTCAACTAACCTAGTAATAACAGAGGTTTTTTAGACATTCGCACTAATAGATAGAATATAGCTAAAAGAGCCACTTAATTGTGGCTTTTTTATTACAAGTTATATATTTATTATATTTTTTTATAGAGGAAAAAGCAGAAAATGTTTGGAAATGTTATATAAACTATTATAAATTACTGCTGTTAAGGTTAAATAAAGGAGATTAAAATGAATAAACATAAACTAGAACACATTAAAGACTGCCTATTATTTAGTATTATGATACTATCTATAAGTATGCTTTTTTGGGCATAGAAGGGGGTTTTAATGAGTGATTATATGATAAAGGTAGATGAGCATACACCAATGCTTTTAAAGGCTTTAATTAAGTATTCTCCATTTAAGCAGAATTATTATGCTAATGAGCTAGGGATCAAGCCTAGTAATTTATCAGCATATTTAAATGGGAAGAAGGTTATGCCACAAAAGATTAGAGATGGTTTGTTAGAATTAATTGGATTTAATCCTGCAATACCATACATAATTATTACACAAGACAATAATAAATTATTAAGGAGAGGTTAAGATGCCAGTAAAAATACATGGAAAAGATTATGTAACAGTTGCAGAGAGATTGCAAATGTTTCATGAGAAATTTAAAGATAATAAAAAATCAATCATAACTGAAATAATACAATTCAAAGATGGAATAGTTGTGGTTAAGGCAGTTGTTAAGGTTGATGAAGAAGTATATGTTGGTCATGCTTATGAAGATATTGGATCTTCAAAAATAAATGAATCTTCAAGTTTGGAAAATGCAGAAACTTCTGCTTTAGGTCGCAGTTTGAAATTTTGTTTAGGAATGGATACAACTGAAGCTATTGCATCTGCTGATGAGTTAGTAAATGCTTTATCAAAACAAGCTAATGGAGTTACAAATATTGCACCAAAAGCTCAAACTGATTTTTCAAATGATAAATGGAGAGATAATCCAATAGGTTTTAAAAGTGGTAAAAATGAAGGTAAGAGCTATAGAGAGGTTGATGATGATACTCTTATATGGATTATTAATCAATGCAAAGTTGAATCTTGGAAAGAAAAAGCTATTAAAGAAATGCAGTTAAGACAAGATGGACAACAAGCAAGTGTAAGTAAAGAAGAAGTAGATGATTTATTTAATACAAATGAAGGAGATCAAGATGCTAAGTAACTTTGAGATTACATTAACAATAATATGTGTTATGTCTTTAGTTTTAAATGCTGTTTTAGCTTATTATTGGCAAAAAGCAGAGCATGAGGTGCATAGCATTAAAATAGGCTTTATTAGAGATTTGTTTTGGATCAGGAATAATGGACAATCAATTAGAAGCTAGAATAAAGTATGGTGAGATAGGTGAGGGCAGATTTGAAAGATTCTGCAACACCAACTCAATTTGGTTTCAAAGATTTGGAATCAGTACAAAGGATGGCTACAAGATGGGCAAAGAGCTTTTCTATAAAATTCCAAAGGTAATCAAAGGAACACCTGATTATTGGATGATAACAGATAAGTTCTACTTTGTCGAGGTAAAGATGGCAGACAAACCAACAGGAGAACATTGTAAAATAAAAGAAGTAGATATGCTAAACTACAATACTTGGTCAAATGTTGGGAGTCTGCTATTCTTTATCCATAATAGGCTGTTAAATGAGTCTTTTTTGGTTGAGTATCATTATATAAGTGAACTGATTGAGCATGGTGAATACAAGCAAGGAATGTATCCTGAGAATGGCAAGTATTTTTGGGAAGTTAAAATGGATGATATAAGAAGGGTAGGTAGAGCTATATGATCAAATTAATTAATGATGATTGTATGAATGTGATCAAGGATTATGATGATGATCATTTTGATTTGGCTATAGTAGATCCACCTTATGGCATAGAATTAGATTATTTTAACAGACCAAAATCTAAATACAAAAATTCTCTTGCACATAAAAAAAAATATAATCTACCTGATACTTTAAATAACATAAAACCATCTAAAGAATATTTTAATGAATTATTTAGGATTAGTAAGAATCAAATAATATGGGGTGGTAATTATTTTATAGAATACCTTTCAAACACACCATGTTATATAATTTGGGATAAAAGAAACACAGGTAATTGGGCAGATTGTGAGATGGCATGGACATCATTTAAAAGTCCTGCAAAAATATTTAAATTTATGTGGAATGGAATGTTACAAGAAGATATGAAAAATAAAGAAATTAAAATCCATCCTACTCAAAAACCTGTAAAATTATATGAATGGATATTAAAAAATTATGCTAAAAAAGGACAAAAGATTTTAGACACACATCTAGGAAGTGGATCAATAGCAATAGCTTGTCATTATTTTGGAGTTGATTTGGTTGGAATAGAAATTGATGAGGAATATTACAAAGAAGCAAAGAATAGAATTGATTTAATGACAAGACAAACAACATTATTTTAGGCTGGTGCATATTTCACACATGCTACATATATATAAAAAAGCATAGAATCACTCCCAGCCTTTTTTATGTTTTTAAAAATTAGAATATTTATTAAGTTAAGGTTAAGGTAAGGTTAAAAAAAAGGAGATCAATATGGCTAAGAGGTTTGTAGATACTTCCCTATGGAAAAGAAAATGGTATAGATGTTTACCACCTAAAATGAAATTATTTTATTTCTACATGATAACTAACTGCGACCATGCAGGAATGTATGATGTAGATTTAGAACTTGCAGAATTTCAAATAGGTATGCCTGTTAAAGAAAAAGACATTGATGAGCATTTAAAGGATCATATTAAAGTAATAAAAGATGATAAATGGTGGATTAAGGCTTTTCCTGATTTTCAATATGGTGAACTTAATTCTAATGTAAAAGCTCATGCTAGTGTTATAAAAATATTAACAAAATATAACTGTTTAGCAACTGTTCCAAACAGTTTGGATAGAGTACAAGATAAATATAAAGATAAAGATAAGGTTAAGGATAAGGAGAAAGATATGAACCCTGATATTTTAAAAGTAAGTAAAGAACATAAAAAGACAATAGGATATAGAAGAACAATGTTTTTAAGAAAGATAAGTGAACATGCAGAAAAATATCCTAAAGAGATGAGAATTAATTTTGCTGATTATTGGACTGAATCAGGTGGCAATAAAATGAGATGGGAGAAAGAGAAGGTTTTTGATGTGTCAAGAAGATTAGCTAGGTGGGCAAAGAATGATTTTAGTGGTAATAATGTAAGTAAATCATTTAAATTAGATGCAACAGGAAATGCTTTTATAGCTTATTGTAGTAGTTGTGGTCAGTCTGATTTTTATGATAAAAATGGATTAAATGGTGATAGTGTTTGTTGTAAAAATAAATTATTACCTGAGCATCCTAAGAAAAGGGTTTAATTATGAAGAATTGTAGTTGGTGTGATAAGATCTTTGATAGCTATGAAGAAAATTATGAACACATTAAAAACAAACATGCTTTTGAGTTAAAGAATTTATTATTTAAATCATTGACATATAAAAATAGAGTAGAATCTCATATAAATTTGTTAAAAGAGTTTTATAATGATGAGAACATAGAATGGATATTAAAAAACATTAATAATGAATCTATGAAAGATACATCTATTGAAAATATAAGATTTGATGATATTTAAATTAAAAATGGGAAGAAAAGCTAAACTAAAGAAACTTAAAAAGCAATTTCCTTATGAGTATCAAATTACTAAAAAATGGCATAAAATATTTGAAGATTTAAATAAAGAAAAGAAAAAAAATGAGGGGAGCAACCTTAACCTTTCAAATCCCTACACTCTTAAATAGGGTTTGATCTCCATGTTCCCCTCAAAAATTAAATGTAGAGTTTGTAATAAAGAAAAACCAAAAAAAGAATATTATAAACATGGTGGCTATAAGTTTAAGAAATGCAAAAAGTGTGTAGCAAAAACCAATAAGGAGAAACACCTTGAGCTTAAAAGAAAAAAACAAAAAGGAATTAAGTTCTTCTAGTGATTGGCAGACCATAGAAATAGATCATAGAGTTTATTCAAGAAACACAATAGATAGAAAGCATTGGGCAGCAAAGAGCAGGTTAAAAGGTCAATATCAAATCCTGATAAGAAACCAAATGAGGTTAAATAAAATAAAAAGAACTGAAGGTAAGTGTAAAATTATAATTAATTGTTATGTTAAAAGAATGATGGATATGGATAATGTATGGGGTGGATTAAAACAGTTTATTGATGCACTATGTTCAGAAAACTTTATATGGGATGATAGTCCTACTTGGTTACAAATAGACCAAGTTAAGCAAATAAAAAGCAAAGAAGCTAAGATAGTTGTTTCAAGACTTATACTAGAATAAAGGAAAACAATATGATAAATAAAGAACTTATGAAAATATATGCAGCATTAGTTGTGTGTGGATCATTAATAATAATTATAGTATTTTATTTTGTAGACTTTGAAGCTATACTTAATAAAGCTGAAAAAGAAGTAAAACAAAAGATTGAGAAAGCTAAGGATGAAGCAAAAGAAGAAGTAGAAGAAAAGGTAGAGGTAATTAAAGATAAAATAGAAGATACTAAAGATAAGATTGAACAAGAAATAGAGTCTAAAAAAAATGAGCTTGAAGATAAGATTAAGAATAAATTTAAAGAATTTGTGTTATAGTTATAAATAAATGCTTATAATATGCCTATGGCACAGGCAAAAAAAAAGACAGAAGAAGTTTGCAAAACTGACAATATTCTACAAAAAAGAGAGAAGTTCCTAAAGTCATTAGAGTTAAAGAATGGCAATATATCACAAGCCTGTAAAGCAATAAACATATCAAGACAAACATTCTATGCTTGGTCAGAAGATGAAGATTTTAAAATCAAAGCAGAAAATGTAAAAGAGTCACTATTAGATCTAGCAGAAAGCAAACTAATGGAAAACATAAACAACAATGAAAATGTTGCTATTATATTTTATTTAAAGACCAAAGGTAAGAAAAGAGGTTATATAGAAAAGCAAGAGGTTGAAGTAGTTAAGCCTATTAGTGAAGTATTGTTTGATGAACTCTAGAGCTTTAACACTCCACAAAGCAGATTTCTTTCCACACCAATGGGATTTCATAACAAGTGATAAGCCTTTAAAATTATTATGTGGTGGGTATGGCTCAGGAAAAACTTGGGTGCTGATAGCGAATTGTTTTAAAGAACATATTAACAATAAAGGCAAGAATGGTAAGTCTAATGGTTGGGTTATTTATCCTACCTATCAATTAGCAGAAGAAGTATTTATACAACCATTTCTAGAATTGCTTGAAAGAAAAAGTATTGCTTATGATTACAATATATCAAAACACACTATAGACACAATATATGGACACATAAGAATATTTCAGATGGTCAAACCACAATCTATAGTAGGTGTAGAACTTACTTGGTGTGCATTTGATGAATTAGATACTTGCAAACATTCTTATGCAAAGATTGCTTGGGAGAAAGCATTAGGTAGAATGCGAGGCTGTGAAAAACCTAGTATATTTATAACAACTACTCCTGAAGGTTTTAAGTTTTGCCATCAAGAGTTTGTTGAAAAAAAAACAGATGATAAACTTTTAGTGTTTGGAAAAACCACAGATAATGTGTATCTTCCTGACAATTATCTTAGACTTTTAGAGGATAATTATGACACAAATTTATTAAAGGCATACAGAGATGGAAATTTTATCAACATACAGCAAGGAAGCACCTATCACTTCGACAGGGATGCCTGTGTGGGAAAAGTTGAATATGACAGATCCAAACCTATTCATGTGGGATGGGATTTTAATACAGACCCTGAAGTTGTGTGCCTATCACAAATTTATACAACAACCCCAAAAATAAGAGTGTTTGATTGTATTGCCCTATCTCATAGAGGTAGTGGTGATTTATTAACTCAAAGAATGGTTAATGAAATTAAACAGAAATACCCTAACTCAGAGTATATAGCCTATCCTGATGCAACAGGTAGGAGTTCAAAGACTTCAGCTATGTATTCTGATATTGATATAATCTATAGAGGTGGATTTAAGATTAAAGCAGGTAAAACAAATCCAAGAGTTATAGACAGGGTTAATGCAGTAAATAAAGCTCTAGAAGGTAATGTAAGGATAGACCCTAGAGCTAAAACACTAATAGAGGACTTAGAGAAAACAGTTAATAAGGAAGGAACAAGAGAAATTGATAAAAGCAACAAACTCTACTCACATGCCAGTGATGCTTTTGGATATTTTGTGAATTTTCAGTTTCCTATAATTCGACCAACATTGGGGAGTATAAAAAGATGATACCAAATGCAAGAGATTTAGTGCTAAGTGCAAAGCATGATGCAGAACAACAAAGAAAAAACAAATGGAAAATAGCAAGGATGGATGCCTTAGAGTATTACAAAGGTAGAAGTTTGCCATACACAAAAAGCTATTTTGATTCTAGTTTGTTTGATAAAGTACCTGCATCTAATGTTAATGTTACTAAAAGAATTATTGATAGAGTGAGCTTAGTTTATATGAAGCCACCTAAAAGAATTTACACTAAAGAAGAAACTCCATTGTTGTTTCACCATAAAGATTTTAAGCTACAAAGAGCAGAAAGATTCTGCAATTTACTTGATGCTATACTTATTAAGCCATGTTTTAGATATAATGATAGAGGTGAAGGTAAAATAGAGTATGACATTATATGGGATTATGAACCTATGTTTGGTGATGATCCATTAAAACCAATAGCATTTACATATCCAATATCTAGCAAAGATTCTGTAATGGATGATACTCCTGAACTTAATGTGTATTGGGATAAAGAAAATACCTTTACATTTGATAATAATGGTAAGATATTTACAGACCCTGACAATCCTGAGATGATTAATCCTTATGGTGTATTACCTTTTGTTGAGTGTTTTAGAGATGGTAAGCCTGAGTCAAGTTATTTAGACACAGATGCTTCTAGTGATTTAATACAAACAAATACACTTATTAATGTAGCAGAAACAAACAAAGCTGCAAATATAATGTTCCAATCATTTGGTTATATTTACATAAATGGATCTCAATTAGAAAAAGATGATTTAGATGTAGGACCTGATAAAATATCTTTCTTAGGTACTGATGGCACTATGAGTTTAGTATCTCCACCTGACACAGTAGGAACAATAACAAATGCTGTAACAACTTCTTATAAAATGTTAGCACAGAACTATCATATAGATATTAGCTTTGTTGAGGGAACAACAGCACAATCAGGTGTGGCACTAAAATTGAGAGGAATAGAATTACAGGATAGTAGAATTTCTGATATAATTAGATGGAATGAAGTAGAAAAACAGTTATTTGAACTAGAGAAGTTAATGATAGCAGTTGATTTAGGTCAAGATGCAGGAGAGCTTGAAAGTGTAGATTTTGAAGAAACTATGGAAGTGTTATCAGATAGTGAGCAAAGAGATAAATGGGATTGGGAATTATCTAAAGGTTTAATTGATGAAGCTGATATACTTATACAAAAAGACCCTGATAGATTTCCTGATAGAGAAGCTGCTAAAGAATATTTAGAAGAAAGAGGTAAAGTAGCAGTTACAGAAGAAGAAACACCTGAAAACTCATTACTAAAAGAATTAATTAAACCTGTGTAGAATGGGGATTGATGGCTTAATGTCAGATCAACTATTTATAGAGCAAAATGCTGAAGAAATTACTAGGATTCTATTAGAGGTTCAGGAAAAAGCAATAGCTGAAGTTTATGCACTACAAGGTGATTTAAAAGCAGAAGAATTTGTAAGGCTAATAGAGAATTTAGACATAAAAGCAATTATTAGAGCTAAATCAGCTAATGCTATTAATATATTTAAAGAAAGCCATAGTGGTATGCTACAAAGTATTCAAGGCTTTGCAACACTATCAGAAGAAACATTACAATCATTAATTAACTACAATACAGAAACATTATTATCTCAATTAGATAATATGGGTGCTATAATTAAAAAAGAGGTGGTTAAAGGTGTTATTTCAGGATCACCTATACAAACAATAGTTGATTCAGTTAGAGGTCAAGGCTCTTTAAGTCCAGCACAATTACAAACATTAGTAGACACAGCTATGAATGAATACAGTAGAAGTGTAACCAATCTTATGATGGATGAGATGCCTAAGAATACTAAATATCAATACATTGGTGCATTAGATGATAGAACAAGACCTGAATGCTTAGAAATGATGGCAGCAGGAGATTTAACAAAAAGTGAAATAATAAGTCAGTTTGGTTCAGGAGTTCTTGTAGAAGGTGGTGGCTATAATTGCAGACACAAATGGGAGATAGCATTACAAGACAAGTTTGGTCATGACCCTAAAGGTGCTAAGAAAATATTAAATAAGGATAAGAACTAATGGCAAAAAAAGGTAAACCATTTGAAATACCTTCTCCATTATTTGGTAAAGCATTCTATAATATATTAGCTAGTGTAGCTGTTAATGAGTATAGAAAGATTACATTTGATAAATCTAATCCTAAGATGGCAAACAATAAACCATTTCCTAAATATTCAAAAGGTTATGAAAGAACAAAATCAAAAGGTGAAATTAGAGTTGCTGAACAAATAAAAAAGATTCAAGGTGGGTTTGAGAGGTCAAAAGCACCTGTAGCTACAGGAGCATTGTGGAGAGATACAGATGCTGTGGCATCACCTAAAGAAAATGCTATTTACATAGGATGGAAAGGTGAATCTTATAAATTAGATTATTTAAGAAATATAAAGTCTGCAAATGCACCTGAAGGTAGAATTTTAACAAGCAAAAAGTATCCAATAAATCCTGATGTCATTAAAAAAATAATGCCATCTTTTAATAAAGAACTAAAAAAAACAATGCCTAAAGGTACACAAACCATTACTATTGGCAAGAAATAATAAAAAGTTATATTTATTTCTCCTCGAGAAACTAAAAAAGTTATAAATAATCCTTGCATAGAAGCTGTAGAATCCTTAATTTATTATCATAATGGTTAAGGAAATAAACAAGGAGATTAAAATGAATAAAGAAACTAAAATAAAAAGAACTAAGCAAACATTAATAGATACAATAGTTATAGTAGTAGGTAGCATAAATGTAAGAGTTGATGAAGATATATTGAAAACATTTTCTAATCACAGATTAATTAAAATTTTACAAGAGCATACTAATAAAAGTTATAATGAAATAAAGTATCATTTAGCAAAATAAATTCTACTAAAATAACAAAAAAAAACCCTGAGTGTAATGCTTGGGGTTTTTTGTTATATTAAAAATAAGTGTTTTTTAATAGTTAATTTTACATATATTAGGGCAATAGATTTACAAACAATTACTCACAAAAGAGGTTCAAATGTCAGAAAATAACACAACTCAAACTGAAGCAACTCAGGTTAATCAACCTAGCACTGAAGCTAGTAAAAACAATGTATCAGATGGTATTCCTAAAAGTAGATTTGATGAGGTCAATACTCAGAAGAATGAGTATAAAACTCAGGTATCTGAATTACAGGCTCAATTAGATAAAGTAAATGCAAATCAAGAAGCAGCTCGACAAAAAGAACTAGAGAAACAAGGAGAGTATAAGACACTTCTTAGTGAAGCAAATGCTAAACTAGAAAAAGCTCAGGCAGATGTTAAGGCATGGAGTGATTATAAAACAAATAAGAGATCTTCTCTTATGGAGCAAATAACTGATGATTCAGACAAAGCTATTGCAGATAGTTTACCTTTAGATAAATTGGAGTTGTATGTAAATAAAGTAACTAAAGTCAATTCTGTTCCTACAAATACAAGCAGAGCAGCTTCAAATGCACCTCAAGGTGAATTTGGTGGTTATGATAGCATACAAGAGTTTGCAGTAAAAGACCCACAAGGTGCTGAAAAGTATTTAGAGCAGAATGTCAAAGGTTACATTAAGTAATTTAGAAAATAGCTTTAAATAGCAGCACATTCAAAATGATAGGTTCTTTACCTTGAAAGAATGTTGTAAGATAAGGAATCGCAATTATGGCAAATACAGATGTAGGTGTTGCAGCTGGTGGTCTAGGAAAAACCATAGCAGCAGCAATAGTACAATTCAACAAAGCAGCAGTTACTCCCTCTACTATCTCAATGGTAGCAGCACAAACAGGAAGTAATGTTGTTCAATTTCCAGTTTATAGTAAATTAGGTGTTTCAGATGTTACTAATGAAGCAACAGGTGATGAAGATACAGAAGTAGCAGCAACAAGCATTACAACTGCTGCAACTAATGTAGAGATATTAAGAAATCACATTAATGCTAGAGTTACTGACTTAGCAGCACATGGTAATGCAGATGCTTTAATGGTAAATGCAGGTCAAGTTCTAGGTAATGCAGTAGCAGCAGAGTTTGATGCAAATATTTGTGCATTATATGATGGCTTTGCAACATCTAAAGGAACTGATGATGGTTTAAGGTTTTTAGATATAATGGATGCAGTAGCTTCTTTAGAAACTAATGATGCTCCTAGACCTTACTCAGCAGTTCTTCATCCACAACAAATGTATGGCTCTTTTGGTTTATCTAATGAACTAGCTACTACAGCAACAGCTTCAAGTGTTGGAGCATTTGCACATGGTGGTGCTGGTTTTGTAGGTGAGCAATTCTATAGAGCAGGTTTTGTAACTAGCATAGCAGGTATTGACTTCTTTACTTCACCACAAGTAATTGATGGTGCAACAGGAAGAAAGAAAGGTGCTATCTATTCTAAAACTGCTTTAGGTGCAGGTTACATGGACTTTGGTGCAGGTAACTTCATAGAGTTAAGAACTGAAAGAAATGAGCTTGGTGCTTCTACTAATTTAGTTGCTAATGGATATTGGGCAGCTTCAGAATTAGTTGATTTACATGGTGTAGAAATACATACTGAAATCTCATAATAGATAAAGGGAAGGGGAGTGTAAAAGCTCCCCTTTACTTCTCATGTCAAACAAAAAAGATATAGGAAATTTAAATAATAAAGAATTTGGGTGTGAACTTGATCCTGATAAAAAGCTAAAACTTGTTAGAGATGATAACAAAGGACAACAAGCATATTATAAGGGCAAAAAAATTAAATACATGGATTATATGCAAGAAGTAACAGATAGAGTTATTAGGAATAAAAAAGGTAAAGGTGCTGATAATATAGGTATGTTTGGTGGTGTAAATTTTGATAAAAAAGGTAATATTATTTAAGGAGAATAAATAATGTCTGAAAAAAAGAAATCAGTAAAAAAAGAAGTAAAAAAAGAATCTAAAGTAAGTGTTAAATATAAAATCACAAAGCCTAATGGTAATGTAATAGAAAGAGATGGATTAGAAGATGCAGAGATTAAAATGTATGAATCTAAAGGCTGTAAAGTGGAGGGTGTTTAATTATGGTTATATTTTCACCAATAACAACAGAAGCTGCTTTAGGAACAGATGATGCTGGTTCTTCAAATGTAGGCTCTAGTGAATTTGTAAGGCTTTATAATTCAGCAGCAGCAGGTACAGAGCATTTGGTAACATTAAACACATCAGATGGCACAGATATTGGAACTTTTAGTTTAGAAGGACTAGATACTGTAATAATAAGAAAAGCATCTACAGATAAAATATTTGCAGCTAATGCTGCTGTTCTTGCTTGTGGTGTTACTATTATATCAGATGCACAACCTAAAAAATATTCAAAATCAGCTAGTTAATGTCACTAATAGATAATTTAAAAGAATCAGAAGGCTTCAGAGCTAGAGTGTATAAATGCACAGAAGGCTATGATACTATTGGTTATGGCTTTGCAATTAAAGATTTAGTAATGGATGAAGATATAGCTACTATGATTCTAGAAAGAAAAGTAGGTGATTTAAAGCTAAGGGTTCATAATAAATTCCCTTTTATAACAGATCTACCTGAAAAAGTGCAAGATGTTGTTATAGAAATGTGCTATCAAATGGGTTTATCAGGCTTCAGTAAATTCAAGAGAACAATTCAATTTTTAAGATTAAATGAGTTTGAAAATGCAGGTATTGAAATGCTTGATAGTAGATGGGCAAAACAAACACCAAACAGGGCAAAGAAACTATCTGATATAGTTAAGTATGCAGGATAGGTTAGCCTGTCCTAATTGTTTTAGCATACAGCTTACAAAGAGTGGAATAGAGCATGGTAAGCAAAGATATAGATGCAAAAGATGTAAAAGTAGAACAGTTTTTCCAATAACAGACATTGAACTTCTAAAAGAAAATGTAAAATACAGAAAGGAAAAACAAAAAGCTCAAGATGTAAGTAGGATAGAAAGAAAGAGCTTTAGAGAGTTTGCAAGAGTTGAAAATGCAGTAGAAGAATACAGTAAAGAATTAAAACAGCTTTTTGAAAATTATAAACTACACACAGAAACAAAGAAACACACAGGAAGTAATAAAGCAGTTGGTGTGATACAATTTAGTGATGTACACTTTAATGAGCTTGTAAACCTAAAGAATAATAAGTATGATTTTAGAGTTGCAGCACAAAGATGCCAACATTTTGTACATAAAGCTAAAAGATACTTCAGGATTAGTGATATAAAGAATGTAGTGGTAGCTCTAACAGGAGATTTATTAAATTCTGATAGAAGGTTAGATGAACTACTAAATCAGGCTACAAACAGGGCAAGAGCAACATTCTTATCTGTAGATATAATGCAACAAGTATTACTAGACTTAAATAAAGATTTCAATGTTTCAGTTGCAAGTGTGGTTGGGAATGAAGGTAGAGCAAATAAAGAACTTGGGTGGAGCAATATAGTAGCTACTGATAACTATGACTATACTATATATAATTGCCTTAGATACCTTTTTAAAGATTCAGATATAGAATTTATAGAAGGTGATCCAAGTGAAATAGTTGTTAATGTTGCAGGGCAGAATCTTTTAATGTTACATGGTCATGGTGGATTAAGAGGTGGGATAGAAAAAGCTATCAATCAAATATGTGGTAGATATGCTATGCAAGGTGTAGAAATAAACTATGTAATATTTGGTCATGTTCATTCAGCTAGAGTAGGAGATAATTATTCTAGATCCTCAAGTATGGTAGGTGCAAATGATTACTCTGAAAAAGCATTAAATTTAAGTGGTAGAGCATCTCAGAATTGCTACATATTTTATAACAATGGCAATAGAGATGGAATTAAAATAGATTTACAAAATGTTAATAATACAGGATATGAAATAAATAAAACATTAGAAGCATACAATGCAAAGTCAGCAAACAAAAGACAAAAAACAGAAACTATCTTCAAAGTTGTTGTATGACAATAAAGACCTCCTCCTTGTGTGTTGTGTGCTTCAAAATTTAGGAATATAAAATGGATGCACTAAAGACAACAAGCACAGGATTAAGTGGAGTTTTGGTTACATGGATAGAATGGCTACCTGTTATAGTCAGAGTTTTAGTAGGGTTGGCTACATTTGTCTATTTATGTGTACAGATATATAAGCTAGTTAAGAGCTAGTGGATTTTTTGACAATATTAGAGCAGTATGGGATTCCCATCTGTGTTGCAGTAGCTTTTGGGTTTTTTATTTGGAAACAAAATAAGTTTATTCAAGATGAGCTTATGGAAGAACTAGATGAAAGATTTAAAAGATTAGAAGGTATTGTTATAAAGCTCATAGACCAACAGAAAAAGATGCAGATTGAACAAAAAGGAATTGAAAAAAGTTATAAAGGTTTAGTAGATATTATTTCTAAGTTAATGAATAGAAATGGTGGTAATGGCTTCAAAGCAAAGTTAGAGAAGTTTTTAAAAGACAATTAAAATTTAAAG
>VTLG01001946.1_pt1 | contig 15649 bp, 14 predicted proteins | sample 4694571 | NCBI WGS metagenome assembly VTLG01 (sample SAMN12604809, study PRJNA352737) | marine metagenome | biome: ENVO:00000447; feature: ENVO:00000209|ENVO:00000569|ENVO:01000036; material: ENVO:00002151; isolation source: viral sequences binned using virsorter ...
GCAGTTATCTCATCTGATTGTCCTTGAGTCAATCCAGGCTTCTGATCTAACCATGAACGATTGTTAGATACTGCACCACCTTGGTTGGTCTGACCATCCATGAAGTATTCTTCTGCAATCTTAGTAGTGTTGTTTGCTAGTCCTAAGAATCCACCCTTCTCTTTAATGTCTTTAGTGATGTATGCAGTCTTGGGATCGTTTGCTTTGTATGAAATAGCATATCCCTCTTCCGATACACTTACTTTATATGATGTGTAAGGGCCCACTGGAGGATTGATACTTGGTAGTGTTGGTTCAGTTTTTCTTGTAGCAATATATCCAACCATGCCTAGTTGAGACACAGTGAACAAACTACCTACTAAACCAAGAGATATCCATTTCCAGTTGACATGAATAACTTTTTTCTTCTTTGGTTGAGGTCTATCCTCAGGCTTAATATATGAATCACTCATAATTAATACACAAATTCGTATATTATATAGGCATAAAAAAAGAGACCCTTTGGGGGTCTCTTTGTAAGATTGTAATTATCTGAATTACATTAAGTTTGTAACCTTAACTCTTCTGTAGTAACGGTTTGAGTTAGCAAGAAGTCTTCCAAGACCTTGGTTAGATACGTTACCTTCTGCAAATGGGTTTGCAACGATTCCGTAACGAGTCTTAAAGCCAATTTTTGGTTGGAATGTGTCTTGTCCCACAGCTCTTACCATCTGTAATGGAACGTAAGGGCAGTAGAATAATCCAGCATCATAAGGGTTAGTACCCTTGTAACCAACAACGTAGTACTGATTAGCGTCATTGTTTGCAGCGAATGGGTCGATGTAAACTTTGTACTTACCAGCAAGTGTACCAGCAAATGTGTTACCAGTATCGTCAACGTTTAAGTTAGCGTTAAGTGCAGGGGTGTAGTCTAGGATTCCAGCCATTGTTAGAGCTGAAGCAACGTCGGCGGAGCAAAGGACAACGTTACCCTTTCCTCGACGAGTTCTTTGTGCGATTTGGTTCGCATCTCTTTCAATCTGGAATAAAAGTCCTTTGAACTTCTCAACTGACCAACGACCATTACTGTCGGTGTCTAAGTCGAACGTTCCAGCAGTTGCAGTGTTAATTGTAGCACCTTGTTCTGCGGACTTGTAGATAGTTCTAATAACTTCTCTGTTGATTTCAGCAAGAATCTCAGTTGATAGAATGTTTGCTAACTCAGACTCAGCGTTCAATCCGTGGATTGCCTTAAGGTCTTGAGCTAATTCTAAACTGTACTCAGCTTTGAGTGCTCTGGACTTCGCAGTCACAGTAACTTTCTCAATACTGAATGCCATTTCGTTGAAGGCGTTAGCAGCAGCATCTCCGAGTGCCTCAGAGTCTCCTGTTACCATACCTTGTCCAACGTTGTATGCACTAGTTGTTGCAGATCCAACTGGGTTTAGTGCGCCTGGGTTTGATCCCTTCTGAGGAGAAGTTGTACCGAAACCAGCAGCGACATCTGTAAATCCAGATGTAAGGTTCTGTGAACTATTCTGTGCAGAGAATGTTGTATCTGGCTCATCGAATAGTGCCTCATCTCCACTCTGATTAGTGAATCTGGATCTCATCGCAAAGATAAGTCCTGTTGGGCCACTCATTGGCTGAACACCAGCAAGGTCATATGCGACCAAGTTAGGCATTGCACGACGGATGAGTGAGATAAGAACTGGGTCGAAACCAGCAACAGGGCCAGCTGGTGCTGCTCCACCTGTAAATCCACCTGTTCCAGCGGAGTTAGTTGGTGATGCCTCTGTTAAGCTTTGGAAAGCATTCTCTTCTCTGAGCATTTGCTCTTGGTTCTCAAGAAGAACAGCAGTAACATTACGTCTGTGTTGATCCTTGATTGCGTCTGCTCCTTCTGCGTCTAGCAGTGGAGCCCACTTTTCAGTGAGTTGTTGATAATTGATGTTTTGTTGCATCGTCTTGTTAGGTTGTTTTAAAAATTAACGAGTTCCTATTTCATACGTCCAAGTGCTTCAAGATAGGTAGCCATTGCACCAGTAGCTGGCTCAACGTGTTCTGCCTCTTCTTTTAGTTCTTGAGGAGCGGACGCTGTGGATGTTGTCTTCTTCTGTCCGAAATAAGATTCTTTCAGAGTCTCGATCTTTCCACGATAGGATTCTTCACTTTCAAACTCAACACTTTCTGCAAGACTTTGGAGCTTCTCTTTTTGAGATACTGCAAGTCCTTCAGCAACGTTATTAAAGATAGTCTGTGCAGTTGACTCACCAAGTCTTTGGTTAAGTGCAACATTCTTTTCTATCTGCTCATTGAGCTTGGTTTCCATTTCATCAAGTTTGTCCACCATGTTTTCTAGGACATCATATTTATCTTCAGGTAGGGTTACATAATGTTCTTCAAAAAGCTTCTTCATGCCTTCCATGAATGATTCTGTCATTTCAGTCTTGATTCCGTTCTCGACTGCTAATGCATTTTCCTTCAACCATTCGTCGGCGACATATTCGAGGTATGCGTCTGTTCTCTCAGTGAGTTCGACTTTGATTTCCTCAACCTGTTCGTTGAGTGCTTTCTCATACTGCTCGTTTAGTTGATTCTCGATATCAGTGATCTTAGCATTGATAGATGCCTCGAAAATAACCTTTGCCTTCTCTTTAAACTCCTCGGATAAATCCTCTCCAGAAAGAAGTGCGTTAACATCTTCTTCGATAGCGGCGTTTAGATCGACTGCCTCAGTTTCTTCAGTTGACTCTTCTTCAGCGACAACCTCTTGTGATTCATCGGCTTCTGATTCTTCAGCGTACTTAGGTGCAGTAGGCATTGGTTCAGCTGGTTTAGCTCCTTTGTTGACCACATCTTTAACTTGCTTAATAGTCTTATCAGGTGTCTTAAGCTTGTTAGAATCGTCATCAGGCTTTGAGTTCTCAGGTGTAGGGCCACCAAGATCTTCAACAGCACCTTGACCATCTGGAACGTAATTAGGTGTGGTTGGCATAGGATCTCCCTTTCCAGCTCCACTATTTACAGCGGTTTTAGATTGCTGTGTCTTAACTTCCATTTCTTGTAAATCTCCACGAGACATTTTGAACTCTCCGTCTGTTAAACGTGTTAGATATCGTATAATCTATGTTTATTTATTAAATCAAAGATTTGATAAGAAGTTTTGGAAGATTTCCAACTTCTTCTCGTCAAGTTGTCCTTGATCAACAAGTTTATTTATAGTTTTTTGGGTCTTCTCAATAGTGGCCTCTACTACCTTCTCAGGTTCAGCAACTGCAATCGCAGGGTGAGTCATAGTTTTTTCTTCTACAACGACTGCTGCGGACTGTCTTGCCTTTAAGATTCCAGCTTCCCAGATCCAATCAACTCCTTCCATGATCCCATTGACAAAAGCGTCAGGGGCAGAAGGATCTGCAACTATATCAGCTGCAGTTGCAAGCATGAAGTCTTCACCAACGACTTTATAACCTTCGCTAGTGTCCTTCAAACTTCCCATTCCTCTTGATGATACTCCAAGAGTTACACCGTCATCTAATAATGACTGTGCAATAGTACCCATAGGTGTATTGAGGAGTTGTGCTTTACCTACAAAATTAGTTCCTTCTTTATGAAGATCTACAATTTTGTGAGATACTCTGTCAAGATTAACCGTTGGCCCTTCTGGGTGTCCTAACTCACCAAGAGCACGACCTTTGCCAACAAACGCTTCGTTGTATCTGTTGACCTCTTTTTCAAGAGTTTCTACAGGATAAAAACGTCCATTTCTGTTCTTAAGGTTTCCTTGTAAAAAGATACCCTCAATAAACATATTCTTCTTGCCGTTTTTTTCTTCGACAAGAACCTTGGCGGTTTCGATCTCTTCCGTGATGAGTTTCATTAGTTAAGCCTCAGGTTGTTCTTCTTCTACTTCATCATCTACAGGTTCTGCCTCAGCGACAGGTTCTTCAACTTCTGCTGTATCCTCAACAGAACTAGGTGTGCCATCAGCTGGCTCATCCGTTACCTCTCCCTCATCATTGAGATAGGGATTAGGCCCACCAAACATGTCAGCAGTGACAGCTGGTGTTACAGCATTTATGTTCTCCTGTGACTTGGCATAAAGGATCTCTTTGATCTTATCATGCACATCAGCTTGAGAATCATTAGCTGCAATCATGTCAATTAAATCATTATCCATAAAAGTTAATATAGAATAGGATTACTTAATATTTATATTTCTCCGCCTTCTGGTATTTCTGGAGCCTCTGTGGCACTACCATCTATGCCAGGTTCTGTGGGTGCATCCATGCCCATAGGATCAGGATTCATTGCCCCGCCTGGCATTTGCTCTGGGTGAACACCCATTGAAAGTTGTTGTGCTTCGATTGGATCAACAACTAGACCATCTTCAATTTCTTTTGCCATTTGTTTGTTGATTTCATCAATCTCTTCATCTTTCTGTTTCAGAATATGTCTACGGACGTATTCTAGGGAGAAATATTTACCAATGTAGGGATCGACAGCAGCGACTACTCCCAATCTTTCATTGATAAGTTCTGTTTCCTTGAGTTCTGCGAAATGATTATCGTATACAAAATCATATTGTATATGATCTGATAATGTTTCCCAGTCCTCTGGTGTAACAATATTTTTGAGAATAAGCTGAGTCTTCAACATATCGTTGAATAAATGAGCAAATCTCTTTCTCATTCTGCCAACAAACTTGGTGAACTTGATTTCATCTCTTAGTATTTCAGATGATCTACCTAAGTTGAATCCATCACCAGATCCAGCAATACGAGATTCTGGAACTCCTAACGAACGGTATAGTTTCTTTTGGAAGTACTCGATGTCGCTAAGTTCTCCAAGATTTTGTCCACCTGGCAACGTAGTGATCTCAGTACCTCTTCCACCTTCACGTCGGGGGAGCCAGAAATCTTCGAGCATGGACATGTGTTTTCGGTCATCTCTAATTTCTCCTGTTGATGCGTCGTATACTAGTTTGTTTCTATAACGGTTCATCACCTCTTTGAGGTATTGTTCCGCTTTGATTTTTGGTAGATTACCTACATCAATGTAGAATATTCTACGTTCTGGCGCTCTTGATAGTCTGTAAATAACAAGACTATCTTCAATCATTCTCAGTTGATTGAGTGCCTTAATTGACTTATGTAAGTATGAAAGTATAGTTTGTTTATTTCTATCTACTAAACCAGAGTGACAGAATGTAATGGCATCTGGTGCAATCTTTACTGGTCTTTGTTTAGTTGAAAAGGGAGTTTGACCGATAGCACCTAAAGCATTTTTACTTTGAGTTGCACTAGGATCATATTGATAATACTCTTCTATTTCTGGAGTCTCTATATCTGTTGGTGTTCTTGCATTGATCTGTGCTATGGCACCTTTCAATGTAGGGTCTGACTTTAATTTTCTTACTAACTTAATTTTTAGTGGGTCAATATATCTAACTTCTTTGATTCCTTCTTCTGGCTTCTTGACATCAATTACCTTATGATAATAGATTCTACCATCAATATACCAGTTTCTAAGAATCTCATGACACTTATTGTCAAAATTTAAAACTTCCTTTATTCTCTTAAACTCTTCTCTAATTAATTCTTTTAGTTTTGCAGATGCTGGGAGATTTTCCAAATCAAGTTGTACAGGAGAATCATTCTGATCTGAAACTATTGCTTCGTTTATTATATCTTCAATGGCAGAGTCCACTTCTGGATGCAACGCCATCTCTCTATATCTCTTTATTAACTCAAACTCTGACTTAAATACACCATCAATATCAACATACTGGCCATAAAACCCACTCGAAACATAATAGTCCGATGAATCCTCTTGCGACTGAGGTACGGGAGAGACGACGTTCTTACTCTGATCGTCGTCTTTCTCTATTTTAAAACCAAATAATTTAGCCATTAACTCACCAGTACTGGGCTGTCCCAGTTATTTATATCTTATATTATAACACAAAAGTTAAATATTAACCACCTGTTGTTCCAAGTATTGTAGTGCCTTCCTTATTGATAGCATCCCACCACTGAACTTGTAGGTCAACTGTAAACTCTTCGATAGTATCAGGTTGATCGTACGAAAGTTCAATTGCACTAACGTTTGTCGGGAATACTCCGTGGAACTTATATGCCTTAAGAACTGGTATTGAACCACCAGACTCACCTAAATCTACACTACCATCATTAGCATTTCTACCTAATTGATAGACATATGCATCTCTCTGATATTCTGTGGGAGTTGTAACTCCAGTTGCATCTTGGTGTTTGTTCATTCCATTCATCCAAATCTCAAAAGCATTTCTGAGTTTGAAGTCTGTGTCGTTAATGATTGTGATTGTCCAAACATCGAATGTTCTGTCACCAGCAATCTTTAAATTTCGTCCTCTGAATGGAACGTCAATTGGGGTGATGTTAGACGCAGGGAGGTTAGCAGCCTTTACCATAAATCTTGCCATCTCCTGAGTATCATCATCGATTTCAGATGTTAGAAAAGAAGGCCATTGAAGTTCTACTTCAAATAGATTAGGTCTTGCGCCACCACCAACCAGCTTAGACTTAAAGGCGTCTATAGTCCTTGCATCCATTGCTGGTTTATTTGTACTTGGCATTAGAGTGTCCTCTTATCGTTGGTTATTTAGTAAAATTTAAGCAGTACCGATAACTTCATCGAAGCTGATACCTGTTCTAGTTGCAACGAATGTTAATCCGATGAAGTTAATAGAACGTGCGGGCTTCACGAAGATATCCGCCTTAAAGGTATTCGCATCAATAACATCAGGTGTGTTATTTGTTTCATCGCAGATAACTACGAAGTCAGAGATACCTCTCTTGGCCTTGACATCACGAAGGAATGGTTCAACAATATTCAAGAAGTTTGTTCTTGTAAGATCGTCATTGAACTCAAAGAGTTGTGATCTTGCAGCTCTCTCAATAGTTCCTTCGATTGTTAAGAACAAGCGACGAACATTGATTCTATCAAATGCAGATGCCTCTTTCTGTGCAGTTTTGTCACCGAACAGAACGATACCAGAGCCAGGTGAGAATATAACTGGGTTAATTCTCTTAGGATAAAGCATATCCCTTTGTGCCTGTGATGGGTTATATGCAAGTTTGACTGCATCATTTATAGAACCTCTGGTTGCACCAGCTGGTGAGAACCAAGGGAATGAGTTGATTGATGTTCTTGCCATCAATCCAGCAATATCACCATTAAGAGGGATATATCGAAATGTGTTATTAAATCTATCAAATGTATACTTGTAACCTGAGTCGAATACTCCATAAGACGTTGATTGTAAACTATCATAGAATGATACGATGTTCGCTGTTTGTTTGTCAGTATCAGTTACACCAACAACTCCTGTTCTGTAAGGTGAGATACATGCGATACAATCCTTACGAACTGTTGCAATGCTAAGTAATTTGTTTGCCTTAGCTTGTGCTTCATAGATTGAAGATCCACCAGAAGGGCCTTGTATTAGGTAGTTAACTGAGTATTCAGCAGGGTTATCAAGAACTTGGTAAGAACTTACGATATCACCAAGATTACATTCATACTGATCAACTCCACCGTAATCGTTTCCGTTTGCAAGTGAGAAGATATTTGCACCAGCACCATTGAATGAAACTCCTTGTGCTTTAGATCCCCAGAGTCCACTATCATCGATAGTGTATCCACTCATCATTGTATGCTTCATACCAACACCAGTTTGTGCGGCACCAACAAATATATTGTTGGAGAAGTTTGCAATGTAATCCTTGTAGTAGATACCTGTGCTTGGAGAAATCTTAGCATCAGATGCCTTGGATAATCCACCCCATTTCTCCATGATGTTTCCAGAAGTACCTGTTACAGATCCTGTATCATCAACAACTACTACATGGAACTCGTCGTTCTTCGCATTTCTTTCCTTACCATACTCTGTAGTAGTTGGTTTAGGAGCGATTGAACTCCACTTGACTGTGCTGTTTGTAAGTCCAAGTGTCTGTTGATCATACCAATCAACGATTGTATTACCCTCTCTTAGGTAAATTCCACTGGATGCAGCAGATACAACAACGAATGCTGTGTTAGCAAAAGCAACAGTTGCAGATGTATCCATGATGATCTCAGCAACACCACCAGTGGTTGCATAAGAAACAATTGCACCAGAGTAAGTTCCGTTTAGTGACTTAACTGTGTCGCCAGGAGCAGACTTGAATGTATCGAAGTCAGGGCCAAAACTGATTACTGTAGAACCAATACCGATTGCACCAGTAAATCTTGTTCTTTCAACAGACTGAGATACACCAGATGTATTGAAGATCTTTAGTCTATTTGCATGGTTAACTGTTGAATCTGCATTGATAGTGTCGTTGTAGATTCCAATACTATAACCTTGGAAAGATGCAGTTGAAGAACCCTCTTCATAATCTACTGCGCTCCATACGTCTGTTGTAATGTTGTGCTTACTTACAACCTTAACATCAACAGATCCTACGTTGATACCAGTAATAATTCCTTTAAGATAACCTGTTTGAACACCAACAGTTCCGTCTGTGTTCGCAACACTAGTTGAGAATCCCGCTGTAACTGCGTATCCAACAACCATTCCTTCTGTACCAATTGCGATTCTTTGGTCTGCCTTTCCATCAATAGTACAAACTTTTAGATCATTTGCCCAAGAGCCAGGGTTTCTTGAAGCATACATCCAACTAGTATCTGTAGAACGATTATTGTAATAATCTTCAGATGACTTGATTGAAAGGTTAGTAATCGCAACACCAACAGGTGCGTTAGCGTTAGATAGTGTGGTATTGTCTGTTCTCAAGACTCTAAGGATACCACCGTATGACAAGAAAGCGGATGCAGTCATCCAGTATTCGTATTGTCCGTCAGTAGATTTGGGAGCCCCAAATGTTTCCAGAAGATCGGATTCAGTCTCAATTAGAACTGGCTCGTTTACAGGCCCCTTTTCAAAAGGCCCAGCGATAGCTCCAACTTGATCGTTGATTCCATCTATTCTTCCTACTGTTAGGTCTACCTCTCTTACCTTAACGCCTGGAGATACTAGATTTAGCGCCATGTTGTTGTTCCTCGAACTCTCAGTTGTTTTCTCTGTTATTATTTAGAATTTACTACTTTTTCACTGGGGAAACGATACATGAACCCCCTACCAATCAGGATATACGTCTAATTTACCCCTCTTCTTTTTATTTTTTACTCTATCAATAGTACAAGCTTTACATTCATATGAATATGAAGATGGTTTCTCGCCTCTGCTCTTTCTGGTAAGATAGAATCCCTCTGTTAGTGAATAGGTTTTACCACATACTCTGCATTTTCTCTCATGTAAAAATAGAACTGGTTCATCTAAATCCATCAGAGGTAATCCCACATGTATGATTTATCACCATACTCGTCCACATGCCACCTATCTCCATCGTTGTCTACAAAAGATGTTTCTTCAGATACGCCATCTTGTATGAATCCGAATGGAGCCATGTCTGCTTCTATCTGATCTCTTTGATCGTCATAGACTCTCTTTCTTATATCATCATCTGTCATCTCTTTGAAATAATCTTGCATGACTAACCATGAGAATATTACTAAACACATGGCAAGATCATCATTACATCCCTCCTCAGCCTCAAATGAGTTGTTCTTTTCGATAAAGGTTGTGAGTTCTGCAATGATATTATAATCTTTGATTATCAATTTATCTGTTTCTATAAGAGTCTTGAGGTTCAAAGCACCTATTTTCTTCACAGTCTTAGACATCTTCACTCCTAGTTGCACCTTACTACCAGAAAATCCTTGCCCTAATACTTGTCCAGCTCTACCTCTTACAGCAGTCATCAAAACGTTCTCATATTCCATATCGTAAAATAGTATAGACGCTATCTGATCTCCTATATCATTTACTTCACATAAGATATACGCATTGTTATATGCCTTAGCAAAATCCAAAATGACATTTGGAAACAACATTGGTTTTATTGTATTGTTCCTATACTTAGCTACAATCTTATATGGAAACTCTGTGGTATCAAAGACAATGAAGGCAGAGTAGTCTTTCTCTACACCTCTTGCAACGTCAACAGTAATCGAGTAATTATGTTTGTCTATTGGGTTTTCATATATCTCTCCGCCCCTCTTTCCACGATTGATTGGTTCATCATAAACCATAGTCTTTAATTTAGACGGTGCAATCAGCGTATCAACAGATCCTAAGAACTCACACTCAAACTCAACACGGAACTGTGCTTCTGATGTGTTCTTAATAGTCTGTTCTTTCCACGCTTCATCTCTGCCTGGCACTTCTGACCAGTGAACGTCTGTGGTTATGTATTCGTTTCTATTAAGTTCTGCGTCATGCCATAGTCGGTAAAAGTGATTCATACCACGAGGGGTAGAAACAATAATTACCTTAGTAGACTTACCAGAACTAATAGTAGGATATACACTACTAAAGAAATCATCTGCAATATGGTTGGGAATGAAAGCAAATTCGTCCAAGAATATGATGTTGAATGACATACCTCGAACAGCAGATGCGGAGGTTGATGCAGCAATGATCTTGGATTTGTTTTCCAATTCCATAGATCCCTTGTTCCATGCAATAATACCCTGTTGCATCCACTTTGGTAGATTTTCGTACGCTATCTGTAATCTACCTAACAGATCTCTTGCAGTCTGAGCCTTGTTTGCAAGAATACCTACCGTAACACTATCATTGAAGATGGCGTAGTGTAAAAGATAAGATACCACAGTCGTTGACTTACCTGACTGTCGAGGCATCTTACAAATATTGAATCTATTGTTATGAAAATTATGTACTAACTTTTCTTGGAAGTCATACATCTTGAAAGGCACTAGACCTTCATCCAAGTTGATGATCTTCACATATTTCATTGCAAAATATACAGGATCTCCAGCACACTTTAGAAACTCAGCAACTTGTTTCTTAGTAAAGTTCTGAGCAACGTTTGCTTTTTTTAGATTAGGATTTCCAAGGTATTGTTCATGCTGTATCATGATCTATCAGGGGTCAATTACTAATAAAGGTTTCGTTGGATCTTTTTCTGAGGGTGCATAGTATAATACTTTGCCACTAGGATACACTTTGTCCAATTCACTTTGAACATCTCTCTTCAAAGGTCTCGCTCTTTGTGGGAAAAACATTTGAATCATTTTAGTTTGCCCTCTGAATTGGAAAGTAATAGTGTATGTTGCACCATACTTATTGAGTCTCCTCCAATTTTCTTCTCTTAGTGTTCTGAATCTTTTCATTTATCATTCTCCTTGTTCATTTTCTTTAGCATCTTCTGTAGTTCAGACGTACTTCCTACAAACAGAGAGTTGTTAGTAACATTGGTAGTGTTCTGCTTAATATTTACCTCATCAATATCTTTCATTTTTTTCTGTAAATCTACCAATTTATCTGCTGTGTCGGCAACATGTTTGATAAGTTGTCCAGCAACTTCATATGCTCTTGCAGAATCAGACTGTTGTGCAACGTCTAATGCACCATCTACAGCCTCTTGACCTTTCTCAACTAGAGAATATAATTGAGCTCTACTATACTCATAATCCTTAGTAAGATCTTCTTTTCCTGATTTTATCTTCTTGACAGGTTTAGATACAGGTTCTTTCTTCATTATCTCAGCACCCCTATCGGTAACTTCTAGAGCCTCTTCTATCGCATCAAAATTTTCGTCTTCAATCATGTCGATCCCTCACAATCTAATCCATATTTTTTTCCAAAATCATAATACAGATCAATAATTTCCTTTCTATCTTCTGCACTAAGGTCAGGATAGACTTTAGCACGATCAACGAGAGTATTGATATCTGTACATGATACTGTAACCATAGTGGTAACGGCAGTCGATGCAGCAATTAAAGTTTCAATCATAATTCAGAGTCCCTTCCTTGACTACTACTATAAATTTCACCATCAGCGAAATCAATTCTGGTTTCACCAAATCCAAAGTCATCACCTTCAATGACTTGTACATCATCTTGTACATTGATTACATTTACTGGTACATTGATGTCATGTGGTTTGATCACGCTAGTAAACATACCTCTTTTAACTTTGATTCTGTTACCAGTAATGGATCTAATCAACATTTTTTCCTCATCTATCTGTATGTAATCTCCCTTTCTGAAAGCTATCGCACTGTTAAGATCAAACTCGGTTCTCACAGTATCTATAGTTTCGTTAGTAGCTGCGGTGTTATCATTATTATAGTCTTTAATCGCAGCTGGTGTTGCAGTGTATCTTTGTTGTCTAGCTGCAATTTTGATATTAGCAGTCTCTGAATAGTAATCTGTCTGTACTTTCTTGATTAATCCATCACTACTATTATTGATTGGGCCAAATAGATACGTTTTACAGGTGAAGTTCAATGTATATGTCAATGCTCTTCTTTGTAAAAAATCATCCTCATATGTATCTTCCATCTGAATTCCTTCTAAAGTAATTGGCATATCTCTCTTCTCTCCAATTATATCCACTAAATCAATAGTAAGATTAAAAGCTGGTTGAAAATATGGTAGTATCTGTTCTAATATTTGTATAGCGTCTTCGTTCAACTTAGATAAAATACTAAGTTGCATGTTAATATTGTAAGGCACAGGCATAAAAGCCTTTACCATTTTATTTGTATTCTTATTGACGGCCTTGAAAGTTTGCATTGTAGAGACCTTTCTAGATGCGTCATAATTCATACCCATGACTTCAAAAGACATTCTAGGTAAGGTCAGTGTAGTTCCTACACCGTCTTGATATTCTCTACCTTGAGATATTCTTGCTAGAAATTTCTGTTGAGGGCCATAAGATATGGGAACTTTAATCACACTAATAGTCTTTCCAGACTTATCGTTGTGTCGGATCTCAATGTTGTTGAACAAGGTTCCGAAAGCTACAATCGTCTTACGGATGATCTCATGATAGAAATGATTTGTTAACATAATATTACCACCTTATAATAGTATTTAGAACTCACCGAATGGATTTCTCTCAGAGAAGTCTAGAAGAGTGTTACCTTCTGTTTCAAAAGTATCATTCTGAGCGAACTCTCTGTCTCCATCTATATCGGATGTTATTTCTATGACTCTGTAACTTGCAGCTGCACCAACAATCACCTCACCAACTCCAAAATCTCCTGATGGAACTGAAACTTGAAGAATCTGATCTCTTGTATTCCAGCTGGCAACATAGGCACTAGTTCCTGTAGAAACACCTTTAACGATTTCATCTATTTCATACTCACCAAAGGAGTTTGAAGTGACTGAACCGATAGCTACAGTAGCTGCGGTGTTAGTATAACCAGCACCAGCATTACTATATCTAATTTGAGTTACAGTGCCAGATGTGCTTACAACTGCCTCTGCTTGTGCGTTCATAAGTAGAGGTTCAGTCTCGTTAGACTGTTGTATGTATACAGATGTAATACCAACTGTAGGTGTGAAGTTGTAACCATTTCCACCAGTTGTAATTCCGATAGGCCCTAATACTGCCTCTGAAATTACAGCAGTAGCAATCGCAGTCGATACTGGAGAACCACCAGTAAATACCACTTGTGGAGGTGTTGTGTATCCTGTGCCTGGATTGATTAATAATATTCTATCAACAGATTGATTAGAAACACCAGATCTACTTGTCATGATTGCAACAGCAGTTGCCTGAGTTCCTAGAGTGGGTTGTTCGATAGTCATAATAGGAACTGAAGTATAACCCCATCCTTCATATTCTATAGTCAATGCAGATACTTCTCTTGATGCATTGGTTGTACAAGTAACTATTGGATGTTCATTATCTAATTTACGAATAAACTGTGCAGTGGTTGATGTGACGACATCAGTTTCTTGTGAGGTCTCTGAACTAGGAACTTGTGTTGCACTATTATTACTTGTAGCGTTATCACCAGTTAAGTTAAGAGTAATATGATCCATATATCCTTCCCATGATGCAGTCTGACTAGGAATAAAACCAGCACCAGCAGTATCTGCACCTAACTTAAGTAGGTCGCCCGCAAAGAACATGATTGGATTTGCGGTATTCAATGTATTACTTGCAGTTCCATTCACAGATATAGTTGCATCAGTGTTGTACTGTTCTACTCTGATAAAGTTCCAAGCATTTAGATTAAGTTGTGTAGTATTCTCGATAGATCCAGAACCAGAGGCAAATACTATATTACCTGTTTCTCTATAATATATCTTGAATCTATCAGTCCACATGACTGTTCCACCATTTACTGCTGGATCAAATTTAGTTGGATATAACCAGAAACTTAGTGATAGTCTACCATTACCACTATCTCTAGAATCAACATTACTGGTAAATGCAAAGTTAGCACCAATAACATCTGTGATAGCAGTATGATGCAGAGAGTTGTTTCCAAACTTAATCTGAGATGATGTAGTTTTATTTGGTGGTGTAAAACTTACAGAAGGCACACTTAGATAATTAGATCCATTAGAAGTCAGAGATGCAGTGTCTATACCACCTTCAGCGATTGTTACTGTACCAGCTGCCTGATTTCCTTGTGTTGGTTTATGTATTGTTACTGATGGTGTCCCTCTATAATTACCACCATCAAACATTGGAACACGTTGTACAGATTTAACTCCAGCGAATGTAGTTGCAAGAGATACATATGCAATTGCATTTTCGTTTGTCTCCTTCTCCATTTGTAAAGTAATTACCTGTCCCTCAGTGATGAAGCCCTCCTCAACATCTTCGCCATTCTTGTCTGTCAATCCATCAGGAAGATCAATGATCTCATCCTCAGGCTCAAAGATTTCACATCTGAACTCATACATGAATAGATCATTTACTTGGTAGAAAGGTACTTTTCTTTCAATATATTTGATTTCAAATAAACCATTATCTAATGGTAGATAAATTAAATCTCCTTCATGTGGAGACTTAGCATTGACTCTTTCACTTTCTGGAAATAAATTTATGAATGGTGTAATGAAATCATCGTATCTCTCCTTCGATACAACCAATGTTAATTCATCTTGTTCTTTAACACCAAACTTAGTTAAGACATCAGATGGCGTACCAAATCCGTCTGTGTTTACAAGGTATGCTTCTATTCTAAAACTATCATCAAACTTGGATGATTGTATTTCTCGTATTACAGTATCTTGATTTACTATTTTTCTAGGCAGATACAAAACATCCTGTCCGAACAACTTTAAGTGTTCGTTCACCAAGTCTTGAACTAGTCTTTGTTCACTTGGAGATCCATTTAAAAAGAAGGGTGATAAAGGCATTATCCAACAAAGTCTAGTGGTGGCATTGCGTATTCTTGCATTAACTTCTCATCGAGTTTCTCTAACTCCATGACAGCATCATCATATAACTGTCTGCCATTAAGTTCTAATCCGCCAGGCAATTTAACACCAGTAAATTTAATGAGATTCTGTCCCCATTGTCTTTTTATCAAAGCTGTGGTATACTGTTTAAGCCAGACATCATTGTATACATTTGTTTCACTTTGAGGATCTACAATCCTAAAGCAGTCTATAATTATAAACTGATCATCTTGAAGTTCATTTACATTGATATCCATATATAATCTACTATTTTTCTTATTAAATCTTATTTGAACGTCAGGATTTAGCATATAATCGAGAGTTTCTAGATATGATTTTGTCATAC
>VTLG01008188.1_pt1 | contig 15647 bp, 29 predicted proteins | sample 4694571 | NCBI WGS metagenome assembly VTLG01 (sample SAMN12604809, study PRJNA352737) | marine metagenome | biome: ENVO:00000447; feature: ENVO:00000209|ENVO:00000569|ENVO:01000036; material: ENVO:00002151; isolation source: viral sequences binned using virsorter ...
AAGTTTCATATTAGATAATATTTCTTTTTTATCTTTCTTATTAGCTGATATAAAAACATATCTATTTTTTGGCAATATCTCTATTTTTTTTAATTCTAGCTTTTTAATTATTTCTTTAACATCTGCAACCCATTCAAATTTTAACATAACATCATCAAAAGTATCATCTAAATTTAGTAAATCTTTTAACTTAACCCAATCATCTACTTTAACAAAACTAAATCCTCGATCAGTTCTAAACCAATGTGCAGCAGTATCTTTATATCCAAATATTTTATCTAATTTTTTAGCAGTCCATTCTCCTTTATAATTTCTTAGATAGTTAGCTATTTCAATTTTATCTATATCATCTTCGTTTAATCTTCTTTTAACTAATGAAACATTTAACCTATTGTTTTTTTGATAGTGTCCTAAATTTCTAAAATGAAACTCCTTGCCATCTTTGTCTATGTACATACTGTCATTTGAAGTTTTGCCTGTATATATAAAGTTCGTTGCTTGATATATATATCCATTATGGTTCATATTATTATCTGAAAATGATACTATAATCTTGGGCTTAGGTAATTGATTAATACTATTGCTTACAAAATAACTTAAAGCGTTTTTATCTAATCCATCATTTACAACTAATCTATTTAATTCTAAAACTATGCTTTTATATTTTTCACCACAAATAGAAGACGCAAGAGTAGAGCTTGGTGGCATTCCAAAAGTAATAACGCCCACTAAGATATTGTCTTTAAACAATCCAAAACAAAAGGATATACTAGGAGTTCTTTTTGCATAGTGTTTATATAATAGCCATTCTTTGCTTAATTCTTTTTTTATTGGTTCAACTGTATAAACTTTTTCATTTTTATTTAGTTATATTCATTTGGTAGCATTAACTTGATATTCAATTCTGTTAGCGCCCATATCCTTATTTGATCTGCATATACTTCAAACTCTTTACTATTCATTTTAGCTGTACTGCTTACTGTTTGTAGTCCTATCTGTCTGTCGTTTACCTCTATGCTTTGCCATTCACTTGCGAACTTAACCTTTAGTGTATCGTGCATCTCGTCTGGAAAATATCCTAGCTCGCTTGCTAAGGGTTGTACTATACACGCCCAGTAATAATTGTTTTGCATAGTAGACCTGTTGTTTCTTTGTTTCTTTACCTTTACTATATAATCGTTACCCAACTCTTTTAAATACCTTATCAGGCTTAGCTTATCTTTATCAGTCTTTATTACAAAGTTCATTAATCAAATGGCTCGTTTATACCTCGTTCACCTATTAGCTTTTCTTTAGCGCCATCCCAAAGCATGTGTCCTCTCTTTGTTTTACTTAAAGACTCTTCTGTTCTTTTGATTTGAGGCATGCCGTCTTCAGGCTCACTATCCATATACTTACCGCAAGGGCATATTGCTTCTGATGCTCTAAACTTACCCTCTATGTATTTTAGTGTTACTTTGCTAAACTCCTTTTCGTAGTTTCCACACTCACAAATATATAATGTCATTCTGATAACGCTCCAGTAGTTGTTTTACTTTCTTTAACTATCCTATCTAATTCAAAGTGCAAATGATTTATAGCTTTTCTAATATCTTGCTCAGGCGGATTACCTTCTTTTTTACCTGCTCTTAATAGATATGTAATAGCTGTACCTAGATTATAGTTGTCTCCTTGAAAGTCCTCAACTACTTTTCTAGCTTCTATTTTATATTTCTTGCCTATGTAATAATTAGGTATCTCTTCTTGCTTTGTCATTTTCTAGTATTTTAATTAGTCCTTCTTTTGTATTTAGTTTTCTTGGTCTTTTAAACGCTCTATACTCTTCAGGCGAATATATTAATTTAACCTCCCTCACTAATCCATCATCATCATATTTCACAATCCAACGGCTAGAGTGATGGTGCTTGTTTCTTTTTAGGTGTGATAAGTAACTCATATTATTTGTATTTTTCGTATAATTTTTTTATTGCATCAAAGCATGTCGATATACAAGAGCCGCAATTAGTTCCTGTACTATAGTTCGTGTCGTGTATTGCGTTGTATAGTGTTATCATTTTAGCTTTAGCTTCGTGATCTTTTGCTCTTCCCGTTTGTAAATCAGGCCATAAATCTAATATTTCTTTTATTATCTCTTTGGGCAAATCATCTGGAGTTTCTGTTTCAGTTGTTTTTTCCCAGTATTTTTTTGGACATTCCATTGGAGCGATTCTCGCCTTAACCTTCATAAAACATTTACAGATTCCACAGTTTCCTAATAAACTTAGATAATGTTTACATCCTCGACAAATAGCTATTCTGTCTTCATATATTTCAGTAGGCACAAAAAATTTCACTTATTTTTCTTTTTAGCTTTCTCTTGTCTTTCTAAATTGTTTACGCTACACTTTCTCCAATTTGTACTTTGAAAGCCAAATTGCATTTGAAAACTATTCTTTATTTTCGGGTTGTAAAGTTTCATTTAATTTTTCTTTTAATATTGTTCTAACTTTGTCTATGGTTGTAAACAAACTGTTTCTGCTTATTCGTGTCTTCTGAGCAAGTGAGTCTAATGTATTGGACTCGTAGTAATAAAGTTTAAATAACTCTCTATCGTACCAATTCAGCTTATCCAGTTCTTTATCTATTTGTTCTAGCTTTTCATATCTATACTCACTTTTTTCCTCTGGCAGATTGCATATAGTCTTAGTGTAATTGTAAGAGTCCAGCATACCACTATCAGCCAAAGTTGAATTATGTACATAATTAAAACTATCAATCCTCGTATAATATTTTTCATATTTGTAATAAAAATTTGATCTTTTACTTGTTAAGGCTCTGCGTAAGGCAACAGCGCCATATTTAGTTACTCCTTCTATTCCGTCTTTGTCATATATATTTTTGAGTGTTGTTGGATTCATTTGCAGAAAATACAACATCAGCTCTTGTACTGCTTCGTTTATTTTGTTTTCGTCTGTCGTTAGCCCATAAGCCATTGTTCTAAACCTATCTGTTAAGCCAGCTATCTCTTTATATATTTTATTCATTTTGAGGTTCTAATAAATCTATTTTTTTCACCGTTTCTATTAGTATTTCCTCTAACACAACCTTATAAGCTCTTACGGTTGCTCTATTGGTTCTGGTTTCTATTCCTGCAAAAAAACCATTTGTCGCCACAGATAGGTTGATCGGTATTATCATTAGCCAGTCATAAAAATTGTTTTCCTTTACCGATCTGCCATAACCATTATGATAATCAATTATTGTTTCTAAAACCTCTAAATAATTATTGTATTTGTTTTTTGTAGAAACGTCTTGAGCAAACTGCTTACAGCTGTTAATATATATTTCAAGAAGATGCTTGTGTTCTGTGCTAGCGTATATTGGCTTTGACATAGCACAATTATATAAAAATTATTTATTCTATTCCTTTATCTTTTTTTAAGTTTTCAACAGCCAATTTGTAATAACTAATTTTTTCTTCATAATCTGGTCTGCTCATTTTAAGTGTAAACCTAGCTAACATCTCTAGCTCCTCAGCAACACCTTCTCCGTACTTACTATCTAATCCTAACCCAAATCTATACTGCTCGCCAGCCCTAAACATATTACAGGCTACACATTGGACTTGGCAATTTTTTTCGTCAAACCTAGTGGTCATGTGTTTTCTACTCTGAAAGTGTCCGCATTGTAGTTTCTTATAGTGATCTACTTTACCGCAAGTAAAACATTGTGCCATCCCATAATCAGTCGCATCTCTAAGTCTTATGTAAAGACTAAACCATTTGTCTAACTCTTTTTTTAGTTTGCTAATAGATTTCACTTAATTAGCTTAACGGGTTCTTGGTAAAATAGTGTTTTGTCTTTTGACTGTCCTAAAGTGTGAACCTCATAATACGCATTATCAATTACTTTTTTATGAGCGTAAGTCCACTTGTAAAAATTTCTGATATTTAAAAACGGTTCGTCTTTACCAAATCTTACCCCTTGGTGAAAAGCATCCTCTATCTGATTGAATGTCAGGCTTTTAAATCTATTTTCTTTTTGTAAATCATTTGCAAATATTTTACTTAAAGCAGCTAAGGTTTTGCCGTCTGCATTATGACCTATCTCTATTGCTGTCTTATGTAAAAGTTCATATACCTTTTCTGTTAATTCTTTTAAGTCTTCCTGTTTTAGTGTTTTCATAAATATTTTTTTCCGTCTATATATTCGTTTAATTGTTTATCTATTTTACTCATAGTTTGCTTACCTTTATCTCGGCTTTCCCAGTTTCTTACAGCTGCCTTCCAATCCTTCATTTTGTTTTTACCTACCATCCAGTTTTTGCTTTCATAAAAATTTATAAACGTTTCTGCATTAACATTATTATTCCGCTCTTTACAATAAAGACTAACCTCTTCTAATTTTGGTTTTTTAAAGCGCTTACTATTACTATCTGTAAGATTAGTATTAATACTTGTATTATTACTCTTTAAACTTTTATCGTATAGGTCATTCAACTTTGGTGGTAGGCCCCCTGCGATAATTCTGATATACCTGTGGTCGATTTGTCGGCTACCTTTTTTATAAGTATATTCTATTTTAATGTAACCAGCTTTAACTAAGTCACTAACCCATCCAGAAATAGTACCCTTGCTTTTACCATAAAGCTCTGCAAAGTATTTATTTCCCGCAAAGCATTCGCCATTCATTCCACAAAGGGCGGTTATTTCAGCGTATAATATTTTAACATTTGGTTTAAGATTTTCGTCATATCTTACTTCGGACGGTAGTATAGCGTAGTAGTTAGGCTTTGGCATTAAATAATATTTACTGTATAATGATAATTTTCAAGCGCTAACTTAATATTTTTTAATTGATTAGAAAAATCAAAGTACGTTGTTTTTATAATACAAGATGATTTGCCACTCATAACCTTTAGTGATATATCATTGTTTTTTGTTTCTTTAACTCCATTTTTTAACAGATAATCTTTCAGTTGTGAACTTTCTGCAAAAAGCATTTTGTCAGACTGTGATTTTTTATATGCATTATAAACCTTGTTATATGCATGTGCATACAGAGGATAGGTTCTTAAATTTGGATAATGCACATACTCATAATGATAAACAATACACCTGCTCCTGCCTAATACCTTTCCTATATTCTTATGATGTATTTTTTCTTCGTTGCGTGCTATCATTGCTGCAACACATCTGCCTATATGTAGGTGTTTTTTTCTGCTTTTTAATGATAATGATCCTTTAGGCAAACCCAAAGTCTTTGTAGTTAAATCACAAATTGATTTGAAATTATATTGTTCTGTCATAATTAAAATGGCATTTCATTATCATCGGTAGTTACAAAATCAGTTGCTTTAGAACCCTCACCTTGTTTAGCAAACCAGTAACCATCTATGCTGTTATAGTATTTACCGTTGTACTCCCTAGAATAAATATTACATAAAATAGTAACATCATCTCCAACAGATAGCTTATTCATGTTTTTTATTTTTTCCTCACCAAAAGCACTTATGCAAATTTGATTATTAAACTCAGCATCCGTTTCAATAACTATTGACTGTTTCTGCCAAGGGTTTCCGTTTTTACTTGTACCGCCCTCAGCGTCAAGTATCTTAATTAATTTTCCTTTAATCTCCATTATTTTTTGTTTTTAATATTTTTAATTTCTGTTTCAATTTCTAACATACTTTGACGTAATTTTGAGTGTCTTTCGTCATTACGCAAAGGTTTCTCTAATGCCTCACGACAAAGTGCCTTGTACTCTTCTTGCATAATCAATAACATCGTGTTTAATTTTTTTAATTTTCCATCACCTGTTTTCTTTTTTGTTTTCTTTTTTTCCATTTTTATTTGTTTTATTTATTGTTTTCTTTTAAATTCCTCGCTCTCATCTTCTGAGAAAATTCCTAATTCATACAGACCAGTCATTTTAAGCACCGCTCTTGACATAGCTCTCTTCTCTGCCATCTCGGTCACATACCATGACATAGTGTTTCCGTCTTTGAACCCACCTTTTAAAGCCGATCCAAAAGTCTGTATTATTTCTCTATCTTTTATTGCGATAGCTTTTATTACACAAAAATCTTTCTCGCATTTAACTATTTCAAAGTCAATTTTTATTTGTTCTATAGCCTGTATCTTCTCAATACCGCTTCGAGTTATGATAATATAGTGCTGGTGCTTAAACACATCTTCTCTTGTAAGTCCGTATTTTTCGTAGGCTTCTTTTATTTTATCTGTATTCATTATAGTCTTATTATTAGTGGTTTACAATCGTTTTCTTTATATAGCTTTTCATATTCTTTTAATTTATTTTCACCTTCAAAATCAAAGGCCTCATCTAAATTTAGTTTAGTAATTTCAATATATTTATTAAAAGCCTTATCTATCTGAGCTTTAGTTCCAAATATTCTTACTCTAGGCTCTACTATTTTAACATCAATATAATCACAGCCATTAGGCCTGTATGTTTCATAGATACCATTTGGGTAAAAATAAAAATCTACACATTCTAAGCCCATCTTGTAACATCTTGATAGTGATAGTATTGAGTTTTTAATTCTACAAATAAATCAATAACCTGCTCATCAACTGATTTATTAAGTAAAAATTTTCTACTCTTAGTTTCTATGGCTTGAAGTATAGCCAACAAACTACTTTTGCATTTATTTAGCCATACAGGGTTTTCTTCTAATACATCTAATATAGACACAATAGCTTCATCTTTATTAGTTGCTTCTTTCATTTTAAAAGTTGTTTTCATTTTTATTGTTTTAGTTAATATGCAACAAAAGTAAACAAAATAAATGATATAAACAAATTTTTGTCAATAAATGTGTGTTTGCTAGATAAGAGGTTTTACTACCTGTGTAGTATGTAGGTATCAAAAAGTTCTAAAAATGCCTTACAGAGCATAACGGTGAGTATTAAAACGTATAATATGGATAGTGTTGCTAATGTATATATAAGAGCTTTTTTCACTATAAAGACATTAATAGGTTTATAGGCAGCGTTCCATTATTAAGCACAACCGCACAACCTATTGCTTGTTTTTTAAAGTTCTTTGCGTAAGCGGCAGCATAAGTAGTACAGTCCACACCGCACCCCACCTGCATCCCAAAAACTCTAAATCGTTTTCCAACATACCAGCGACAGTACGCCTCCGTGTGTGTATGTCCGCACACGCTTGACATTAGGTTGTTTTTTGCTTTGCTCTGTGCCTGACCTCCTTCACCATGCTCGTAAAGTACATCATCATATACAACACTTTCAACCCAGTTCCAATTAGGAGTTCCTAATACCTCGTTGTAAGACCTGATCCATTGAGAAGGTATGCCTCCAGAAAACGCCTTGCGAGCAGCCATTCTATCATGGTTACCTATACAAACGTCTGCATAAGGGAAAGCCTTATACCAATATGCTACTTTTTTAATACTTGCTTCAAGCTCATCTCCAGCCGATAAGCCGTTTGGCGATGGCTCATGATAAGAATAGGCGTGGTTATCCAGTATGTCTCCTATGAAGATTACTTGGTTGCAGTTGTAAGTTTCGTATTGTTCTAGGCAAAAATCTAAATAACCGTCAAGGCAAAACGGTTCATGAAGGTCTCCGATGACTAGGACATTCCTAGTCTCGGTTTCCCTCATTTTTTTTAATGCTTTAATTTCGTGTTCTTTTAACCTAAATCGGTTAGTCATTATTTTTTAATTCTGTTAGGTATAAGTTTGTCAACAAGCCACATGATCTTATTTAAGATTGAGTTATCTGCTTCTGTTGGTGTTAACCTAACAATGATTTCAGCAATACCTAAAATTGCTAATAAAATTTCTGTCCATTCCATAGTTATCTGTTTTTGATTATTAAATTAATGTTTTCACCACCCAAATTTATTATTTCTTTCATAAGTAAATCCATAGCCAAAGTTGAGTTACCAACAAAGTCTTGTTGACGAGTCTGTCCTACTAGGATACAACCTCTAGTATCTTTAGCTCTGTTTCCTCTATGAAATAAGATGTACGAGCGGTTGTGTACATCTTCTACTAATAAGTGTAAATAATCTCTAGTTGCTGATTCTCTAGCTAGTCTAAGTCTTACATTATATTGACCAGCTGGAATACACGATACGCTTCTTTGATTGCCACGCCAAGGCAACTCTAAAGTTTCACAAAACTTTTCACCATTTAAAAAAAGCTCACCGATAGTTGACTCTTCAGTCACGGTGTCTCTGATGATTAAAAGATTAACGCCCTTGTCCTCGATAGGTATTTTTGTCTTGTTTGCTGTGCCTTCCTTTTCTTTTCTTTCGAGAAGACTTATAATTGTTCGTAACAACTTTACGAGCCATTTATTTATTTTTTTCAAATTTCACAAATTTATATACTGTAAAAGCTATTGCTAGTACCAAAGATACAAGAGTTAAAATCTCATTGCAGTCTGTAATACTAAAGCCAATAGCGCTCCCGTTAGCTAACCCTACTTGTACTGTGTCTTTTAGATCGTTCATTTTTTTTATTTTTTAGCTTATCCAAGTAGGATTTCAACTTTGTTATATTTATTGTCTTTGTTTTATAGTGTTTCTTCATTAGTCTCCAGCCGTTAAAAAGTCTCTTAAAGTCAATTTGTTACCCTGTCTTTTAGGTCTCTCTAAATTCATGCCTGCATAATAAGCGTTACGATCTGGACTCACATCTGCTCCTGAGTTTGTATTATATTCTGGAAAACTAGATATATTATTAGTTACATATTTAATCATTCTCTCAGTATAATACTCCGCAGTATTTCTTATCTCTTCTCTAAGGTGCTGAGCCTCAGCCGTGCTTAAAGCGTTTCCTGTTTCAGATGTCTTGGAAAAAATATTGCCGTTCTCAATTTTAAATCTAAGGTAAGGAATAGCATGATAAAAACTCCAGTTAGGAAGCATATCTCCTATGTACTCATCTACTAAAGTCTTATAAGCTCCTGCTAGAGTTCCTGCTTGTATTTCAGACTTCAGCTTATCTGTAAGCTGCGTACCCAACTTACTCTCCACAAACAGCTTCTGTGCTTCACGCACATAAGGGAGTAAAATTTTGGTGTCTACATTTAAGTTAATTGCAGTAGAGTCTTTTAATTTTTGTTCTGATATAAATAGTATATATGCCATAGTTTATCTTGGTGTTAAAAATCCGTTGTTTACCATTGTTTTAGGAGCTTTTGCTACTAAATCATCATTCATCTCAGCTGTAAAACCTTCTGATCTAGCCTTAGCTTCGCTGATCAACTGACTGTCGCTGATGTCTGACTTCGCACCCCTTAAAGATGTTTTGAAAATCAAACGGTTAAAATAATGCATACAGTTTCCGCCTCCTTTAAAAAGCCAGATTGAGTATTGTAAATCTCCATCAGGCCCCCAGCCTATATTTCTTTTTTGTCTTTCAGAGTAATAGTAGTCGTTTACTGTACGGTCAGTCATTCTTAAAATATCTTCTTTACGATATATTTTCCCTGCACTTACCATTTTTTTACAAAAAGGTCTAGTTTCTCCTGTTTTATTTGTCAAGCTAGTATCCTCTTTGTACTCATATCTTACTTTGTAAAAATCGCTGTAACTTTCATTTACCCCATCCTGCTCACTTTTAGCGTTAGGATATGCAGAGCCAGTCGAGGCTAATTCTAACCTATCGTTAGCTAATATATTAAGCTCCTCTTCAAAATTAAAATCAATATGCTCACCATGTACTACTTCCTCATCTATAAGCTCCATATCTTCTGGGATGTCCTCACCAAATTCTTGGATAAAGCTAGAAAGCTCAGTTGCACTAGAATGGTCTTTACAAGCCATATAAGCTGTTTTACCGTCATATTCATGCTCATGGTAGCCCTCACACCCTAAAGACTCTGCGTGTGCCTTAGCCTCCTCTATAGTGCTAAATACAGGTTTTCCATCAACCATACCTACTTCGCTAAAAGTTTCTTTAGTTTCTACAACCTCTTCGGTTTCGTCTAAAGCTGGCAACCCTAAGTCCTCTCTGATCTCATTTTGAGTCATAACTTCTCTAACTGTTTTAGAGTCGAATTGTACTGTAATTGGTTTTAATTGTATAAATCCAACTTCTAAATCCATATTGTTTACAGAGAATATAGTCTGTAAAGTGTCTAGTAGATTTAACTGGAATGGTCTCACAACCGTTTGGACATAAAAATTTGCAGCGTTTATAAGCTCGTCTGTATTAGAACTGAACCCGTTAGCCGAGTCAATACCCATTAATGTCTTAGAAGTCACCCTATGACCTGTCAGGATGTTTTGCACCAGAAGTTCTTGGAGTGCTAAATATTGTTTATCTGCGTCAGAAACGCTTATAGGCGTAATCTCAGGCGTTCTAGTTCGGTCATCGCTGAAACTAAGAATAAATTTGCCCGAGTTGGCAGCTCCAACGAATTTGTCTTTTAAACTTTGTTCTATTTGTCTACGTTCTTCGGCAGTCGGCACACCATTAGCAAAGCTAATAAAGTACGACCCGCTAAAACCGTTCTCTATATTATTTAAATGAAACTCGGCAACCTTTTGATCTACTAAAGCCCAGTTACAAGCAGCTAAGTAGTCTGGTGTATGGTATATATCCATATTAGGACTATAAGAGCCTGTATAAAGTAATTGACTTGCTGAGGTTCTATCTTTAGAATTGAAAGCCGCAATAGGATAAGGCTTATGAGTTCTGGTGTTTGACCAGTCAGCGCTTATAAAATAAGTATCTACCTTGCCCATCTCGTTAGGCCTTCCTGCTCTTACCCTTTCAACAGGTACATGGTATATTTCAGCTATCTCTGTTTTCTCTTGGTTCCAAATAATATGTATAGCGTAAGCCCCTTGTAGTTTAAAGTCAAAAGCTAATTTTTTAATTACTTGATGTAAAGACTCTTTAGCGTTTGCGTGTCTAAAAAACTTCTTTAGCTTAACATACATATCTAAATTTTCGTCTTCTTCCGCTTCTATAATTATATCCTCACCAGCGATCATCTCAGCGGTCGAATTAATAACCGCAGCATGAGTAGAACTGTTGTAGTATAAATCAATTAAAAACTGCGGATATAAGTTTCTCCAGTCTTCTGTACCGTATTCTATGTAGTCTTTACCTCTAACCTCTTGGACTATTGGAGCTGTTTGAGTTTCTAAGCTGATTGAAAGTATTTTATCATTCATAATTATTATTTTATAATGTAGCTAGTCTTGCATTAACATTAGCTGTTAAAGCAGCACTTGTTTCTTTAAATATTTGTATCTCTCTAATAGTACCTTCATAAGGGTTTGTGTCTGTAGCTCTAACTCCTATTGCATCAATATCAGCAGTTCCTGACATTGTTTCTGTATCTGCTTGCGCTACTCCATTCCAATGCAAAGTTAATAAATTACTTGCGTTTCTTGTCAAAACCATATATGCTTCTGTGCTAGTCAAAGAACCACTATCTAATTGTAAGTCTACTGCTGTTGCATTATCTATCTTTACTCTAAGTTTATTAGTGGAAAATACTTTTAAAAATTCCCCATTCGTTGTATTATCTCCTATAATAATACCACCTGTTGCTCCAATATTTAATCTTATACCAATAGTAAATTCTCCTGAAATACTAATCTGTGTTGTGCTTTGTAGATTATTAGTATCCGAAGCATCAAAGGTTAAAATTCCATTTGCGTATGCAGGTTGTTCAGAGGCGGTTGCCTGTACCATATTAACCTCGTTAGCAGATTGGTCTTTCCATGTTGCAACATCAGTACCATTCAGCTCAAGACCTGTGCCTTTTTGATACCATGCGGCTAACTTTGATGAGTCAAGAGGCGACCAATTAACAGGTGCGCTAGATGGTAAACTTTGTCCTAATCTAATAGCTAACATTATTCAGGGTCTTCATAGTAACAGATTGCTACTCCACTAGTTAAAGTGATTGCTGTAACTTGTAAAAACAAAGTAGTACCTGCTGGAATTGTAGTATGTAGGTTTGCTATTGCACTCCCTGTTACTGTTGTTGCGTTAGTAGCTGTAATAGAAGCAATAACACTTTCTACTGGAAAGTGAATTGCATAATACTTTTTGCTAGTCATTGCAGTTGTTGCTATAACATCACATCTATTTTTTCCTAGCTGCTCTGTTAATAATTGTTGTACGTTTTCGATTGCCATTTTTTAAATTTTATTGTCCGTAATATATATAATTTGTGCCGCTTGTTTCTTCGTGCTGAGTATATTGTACCTGAGCAGTTCCAGATTTGTCAGCGACATACATTTTTCCTTTTGTTACAAGCCCTTGAACTACGCCATGAGTAGGGCCTGCTGGTAAAACATCATCCTCCGTTACAGGTGCGTTTCCTGCGCTTATTGCAACAGCCCCACCTGAAGGCCATGCAACCTCATAAACTTCATACTTATAATAACCAGCTGGCGTAAAATCTACCTTACCCTCATATACGTCAGGTGTAGCATTATAAGTAAACTGAAACCTAGTGTATCTGTCGTAGATAAGATGTGACGTAGAGTAGGCGTATTGTACTGCCTTATCCATGTCATTAGTGAACTTAACTAAATGTCTTATCATGCTAGAGTCAACAGATGTATCTATTCTATTGTCTTCAGTTTGTATATAAGTAGTTAAGTCAGTCTGGGTTACAGCTTGTATCATACTATATAATAGAAAAACTATGTTTTTATTTGCTTATATAAAAAAAGAGTGACCTAAGTCACCCTCTTTTAAAGAATATATGAAAACTACTAATAAGATTTGAACCTAGTTAGAGTCTACGCCTCCTAATGTAAATCCTGCATTGTCAAATGGGTTTGTTGTATAATCTGGGACAAATTGGAAAGGTTGTTGCTCTAAACCATCGAAGGTAAGAGTGTATCCGTTTCTATCACCCCACGCAGCACCACTATCCATAGTTCCTGCATTAAGTTCCATTCCATTTACACTACCTAAACATACAATAACATCATGTCCTGTTGCTGTTACTGTTTGGTTTAATTGTGCAAAGATTATTGTTTTTGTTGCCCCTAATAGTTTCACCTCATTTTGATCTTCTTTTGTTAATCTATTAAGAATGATGTTTACTGTTGGAGTATAGAAAATAGTTCCGTTTTCACGACTACCTGTAATAGTGTCTGTAAGACTCGCAACGCCAAGTGGCATTGTGTATCTATATAACATATTACTACCCATCTCTAAGTCAGTAATTTCACCGTTTGCTGTTGGTATTGAGGTTACTTGATCGTAAACTGCAAAATATATATACTTAATTCCACCGCTGATTCTATTACAATCAAGACCTCTTCCTTTTGTTAATGCCGTACAAGCCATAGTTTGTTATTTTTTAAGGTTAAAGGAGCAAGGGTTTTTACACCCCTGCTTCTTGAATTAAGTTTGTTACGATTGGTGAACGATGTCAGCTCCAACTCCTAATTGAACTGCTGCTGAGTATCTTGCAACCACTCTAATATTATCTGAACCGTCAAGGCTACCCATGTCTAATAATTGGATTCTCGTACTATCTGAAATTAGATCAGTTCCGAAAAATAAGTTAGACTTTTCAGCTGCTACAAGCTGGTTATCTGGCATACCTCCGCAAACTGCGATTTTGTATCCTTCGAATACTGGCTCGTAGTCTCCGTTCATGTTATATGCGTTTACATATCCTAAAGTCGAAACAGCAGAAATATAGAAAGCATAAGTTTTAGGATTCATATAAATATGTAAGTCCTCTTTTCTTAATACTGGAGAAATATTAGCTGCCATGTCAGCAGTTAAAGTTTGTAGGTTTGCTATAATGTTAGCTGCTGTATAAGCACCTGACGCAGTTGAAGAAACAACAGTCCCATCTACCGCAAACATTCCAGTAGTTCCTGTTAAGAAACCTTCGAATTGTCCGTTAGTTGCAGCTGCTCCGCTCCATACTGAGCCTTCAGTTGCATCTGCTATAATCTCACCTAAGTAAGAAATAACATAGTCATCAAATCTTGCTGGAGGTGGCGCACCTGCACCAGCTCTCATTTCCATCGCCTCCCATGATGCTAATAAATTTTCCTTGCATAAATCTATATTAATTTGTAGATTTTTTACAGTTAAAACTTTCTCAGTCATCGCAAGAGTTCCGTAGTCTGTAAAATTGCACTCACTATTCCGAACTAGGTTAGATCCCTCGATTCTCTGTAGGTTGCTCTTATACTTTACGTTTTCCATCATTGTTAAATAATCTAGTGATTTTGCTTGCTTAAGTGCTGCACTCACATAGAACCCAGCCGCTTTACCCGCATAATTACTCGTCACATTAAAAGCCATAATTTTTTGTTTTTATTTGTTAGTATTTGTTTATATTTATCTGTTTAAATCGTATAAAAATCGCTCTTGCTTAGAAAGTTTATTGTATTCTTTTGTGCTTAATACAGGCTTTCTGTCTGAGCTAAATTTATTTGTATTTATTGGTGATCCCGCTGGAGTAGTTCTAAGTTTTTCTCTTAGGTTTTTATTCTCTCTTTCTAAACGAGACATTTTTTTCTTATAAGCCTTTTTCTTAGGCTTCTTTTTCATGTCAGTACCTTCAGAGTCTTCAGCAACCTCCTCAGCTTTTTCTTGCATAACTTCTACAGCTACTTCTGCTGCTTTAGCTGCTAGCTCTGGAGTTACCTCTGCTGGAGTAGCGTCATCAATAGCTGCTGCAATTTCTTCAACTGCCTCTTCTACTGTTTCTACAACTTCAGTTACAACCTCTTCAGTTGCCTCTTCGTCAGCCATTTCAACCTCTCCGCTTTCGTCTCCGCCAATTTTAGCTTTAATGTCAGCGATAGCGTCTTCTAAGTTATCTACTTTGTCTTTTAGCTCTTCGTAAGATTTAGCCCAGTCAGCTTTCTCAGCTGGACTTTCATCCTCTTCAGCCATTTCTTCTTCTGTAACTACTTCCTCAGTTTCAGTCTCCATAACTTCAGCCACAACACCCTCCTCTTCTACTCGAAAAGTAACGCCTTCAGCTGTTTTATAAGTACCGATTGGTAAAGGAATAGTCGTACCGTCTTCAGTTAATACAGAAATATCTACTCCAGTAGCTAGTTCTTCAGCCGTTGAAACAAATATAGTACCATCCTCAGACTTTGCTTGCCACTCAAGTTTCAGCGATTTGCTTAATCCTAGAGCTTTAATGATTTGTTCTTTAATGTCCATAGGTTCTTTTTTTATTAAATAGATTTATATTAAGTTTATTTGATTTTTGTATTATTCTCCTCTAGTTACCAACTCATTATGTAAAGGAAAGTCATTTTGCTCTCTATTCCAAGCAGTCATACCTTTATCTTCTCCTTCTGCTAAATCCTGTCCGTATTGACTTATTTCTGGGCTTTCTTCTACTCCTAAACTATCTAGTTGAGTAGTTATTTCTCCATATAAATTAGCAGCCTCTTGATACGCCTCACTATGCTCATAGCTTTCAGTAGTAAATTTTTCTTCTGAAGATAGATAATCTCTAACCGCATTTTTTAAACTCTCCATTAAATCTACCGCATACTCATAGTCTGTAAAAGCAACACTATAAGAGTCTTCTAGATCATAAGACTTCATTCTTTCAATAGCAGATTGCAAATCTCCAACCATTGATAAGTTTAATTTTTTAAGACCTTTTCTTTGGTCGCTTAATTTTGCTAGTATTTTTTCTTTG
>VTLG01011680.1_pt1 | contig 15647 bp, 17 predicted proteins | sample 4694571 | NCBI WGS metagenome assembly VTLG01 (sample SAMN12604809, study PRJNA352737) | marine metagenome | biome: ENVO:00000447; feature: ENVO:00000209|ENVO:00000569|ENVO:01000036; material: ENVO:00002151; isolation source: viral sequences binned using virsorter ...
CAACTAATACCGCCTCCATAACCTTGGTTAGTAGTACCACTGCCACCCTGACCACGATCGCCAGGATCACCGCCACCGCCGCCTCCGCCAGAACCACCGTTCTTGCCGTCTTTTCGTGCAGAACCAACTGCACCATAAACTCCACCACCGCCTCCGGCTATAGAAGTTATTGATCCAAACACTGAGTCACTTCCGTTTTGTCCTGTTGTTGGATCAGTATTTCTTGTAGTCTGTGTTCCACCAGCACCACCGGCACCTACTGTTACGGTATAACTTCCTGATAAAGCAACTCTTGACTCGGCCGAACCACCGCCACCAGAACTTTGTCCTACAACCGAAGTACGATAACCACCGGCGCCGCCTCCGCCTCCAAGGTCACTTCCACCGCCAGCACCACCAGCAATTACAAGATATTCTGCATTTGTAATGTTAAGGCCACCGGCATTGAAAGTTCCTGATGAGTTAAATGTATGAATTCTAAAGTTACCACTTGTTGTAATCGTACCACCAGATGGCGCAGCCTGAACTGTTTTTGTTATTGTGTTTGAAGATGGCGTACCGTCTTGATTTTTAATTGATATTTGAATTACATCACCAGCAGTTTGTCCATAAACTGAGGCAGGAACAGCAAGTGTAAATGAACCAGAAGATACTGCTACTCCGGCGGCTGTGTGAAGTGCCGCACCGCCTTCTGAGAATATAATATCAACATTATCAGTGTTATTTGCTATTGCAAAAACTAAATTTGTAGCATATGCATCATTAATGTTTCCAGTAATAGATGTTATTGTTGGGATAAGATTTGTTGAAATCCAAGCAGTGCCATCATAAAATTCCAATGAACCAGTGGTACTATTAAATCTAGTCATTCCAGAATTTGCAGAACCTGGCCGTTGTGCAGTTGTACCGGCCGGCATATCAAATGCACCAGTAGAAGTATTATCTGAGTCTGAAACTGCTGCTGAATTAACAGTAATCGTAGATGATCTATTTGTAACTTTTCTAATTGTCATTTGCGTTTATCCTAATTCTTTCCTACTATTTATTCATCTTCACCAGTTACAGGGTTATTATTTTTGGCATCTTCAAAGAAACTAGTTGTTTCATTAAAACCAAAGTTATCATCATCTGGATCAAACTCTGTTGCAGTTGCAGTAGATGGGTTTGGTGTAACTGTATATCTCTGTTCCCTAGTAGGTGCATTGACTGGCATATTTGCATACTGGTCAACTTGTACAGTACGAATAACATTTTGCGATGACACTGGGCCGTACAAGTAGTACTTTGCAGTAAAAGACAAAGTGTAGATGATACTCCTTCTACTAGTAAAGTCACCCTCATAGTCATCTTCATATGAAATGCTATTTAATACGATTGGAACATCACGAATGATATCCAAGTCTGGACTTTCTCTCAGGGTAACTGTATACTCTGGTTGAAAATATGGAAGAATCTGTTCTACAATTTGTAGTGCATCATCTGAACTCTTTGACATAATAAACAATTCAAATTCCACATTATATGGAACAGGCATAAATCCTGACTTAACTTGTTCTTTGTCAGTTCCGTCTGCAACCTTTTTTACTTTAATAATTTTGTTTTGTTTTCTGGTTGAATCGTAAGAAATACCAGAAATCTCAAACCCAATACGAGGAAGCGTTACTGCAACCTTTTTGGAAAGATTAGGGTCTTCAGTAAGTCTTGCCAACCACTTTTGTTTTGGGCCATATGCAAGTGGAACTTTCATTGTCTGAATAACATTACCACTTCCATCCTTCTTTGTCAACTGAATATTGTTGAAAAGAGTACCAAATGCTACCACAACATTTCGTGTGGATTGATTATAAAAATATTGTCCAATCATAGTTATTTCATCCCAGCATCACCGAATGGATTAGATTCAGTGAAGTCTAATATTGTATCATCTGCAAGTTCAAAGTCATCGTTTTGCGAGTTCTCATCAATTGTTGCAATGTTATAAGTTTCTAGTATTATATAGGACGCCGCTGCACCCTCTACTATATTCTCTTGTATCAACGAACCACTAAGTGTTTCATCTTCAGTGATTAGTTTGTGTCCACCAAGAGAGGTTTCAAGAACGATAAGGCCTTCATTATTTTCTAGTCTTACCTCTTCATTAAATGTTGCAGTTTGTTCAAGTGTCAACTGATGTTGCATTTGATCCAAAGAGTTGTCTGTTTCTACAGCATCAATCTCTGCAATACCTGTGTCAATAACCTCAGATGCATATTCAAAAGTTTTGCACTTGAGTTTATATGTTGGTAGATTGTGAACCTGATAAAAAGGGTCATCTTGGTCTACGAAGGTAATCTCAAATAATTTATTTCCTTTGGGGAAGTAAACTAAGTCACCTTCATTAGGCCGTGAAGAAACAATTATATTATTATCTACCGAAATAAATTGTTCCCATCTTCTTCTTGCAACAACAAAAGTTGCATCATCTTGTATATCAAGTCCAAACTTGGACATGAGTTCTTTCTCACCCTCATATCCATCTACGTTCTCCATATACATTTCAATAAGGTACGAAGATTCAAAAGAGGAACTAATATCCTCTTGCCAAATCGCATCTGTACCAGCCAATTTACGAGGAATATAATAAACATCCTGCCCATAAATTTGCAGTTGTTCAATCATCAAGTCCTCATACAGAGCCTGCTCTGGTTTTGTACCTGTATCAAAATATACATTCGTAGGCATAGTTTATCCTATCATATACATTGGAGGCAGTTCGTATGCAAGTTGAATTTGTTCTTCTAACTTATCAATCTCTTCTTGTGCCTGTGTATAAATCTGTTCACCATTTAGTGCAACTCCACCCAACATTTGTATACCTTGAAATTTAGAAAGGTTTGCACCCCACTGTTTTTTAATAAGTTGGGTTGCATACTTTTTCAAAAACATATCATTGTATATGTCTGTGTATGTGTTAGGGTCTAGTTTACGATAACATTCAATAATAATGAAATCGTCTGGTTCAAAATCTGTCTGGAAGTCTGCATCTAAGTAAAGTCTGTTTTGATGTTCACTGTGTCGTATCGGTATTTCACCCACAAGAATATGGTCTAGAAAATCTAAATGTTGCATTGTCATTTCATAGTGCATCAAAGACGTTGATGTAAAATCATACAAGTCATTTAGTCTTAGTTGATATCTAATATCAAACATATTTAAATTTGATTTATCTGTTAGTGGAAAAACTTTTACAACAGAAACTACTGAACTAGGAATTGGAATATAATTATTTTGTTCTTTCCAATTTGCAGTTGTAGTAGTATCGACATCTGTTACAGTAGTTCCAGAAGTATTTGTTCTTAATCTTGCAATTTCACTTTCACTTAGTTGATGTTTAAGGTATACTCTCTCTACACCATCATAATGATATTGTGCAAAATACTGTAGAGCCTCGTCTATTCTATCTTCAACCTGATCTGGATCAACATTGATTTCGATTACAGGTTTACCTAGACTCCTAAGACACCACTCTTTAAATTGTGCTCTGGTTGCTGGTATTGCCATTTAACTTATCCTTTTACAGTATTTATCATTCTTCTTTAGGGTGAGCATCTTTTACTGTCTTAATTGCATTATAGAATGTTGCAAACTTAACTTTCAAATCTGCATCTGCATCAATAGCGTGCCACAACATATCCAACTGTTCACCGATTGGGGGGTACGACATCATTCTATCATTTTCATATTTTTTAATTGGTTCTTCATATGACATAATATATCTCCTATGCAATCGCCGTAATTGTTAATTTTGGGTAAACGTGTTGTCTGCTTCCAGTACCATCAAAGTAGTTAGTGCTATGTACATCAGGCCTGTAACTCGTACTATAAGCCCTTATCATAAGTTTCAACTCTTTTGCAGAGTTCCATGTTCCAATTTTTCCAGTTGCAACATCTGGTGAACCATTATTAAGACTTAACACCATTTTATAAGGTGTTACGCCACCATCGTAATACTGATACTGACTATACTTTCCAACAGTAACCTCTACACTATCAACATAAAATCTTGTGTGCCAAAGAGGGGCCGCAGTGGCATAATAACTTATATGATAATTAAATTCGTATATTACAACATTTGTGCCAGTTGGTGGTGTATAAGAAATAACAGAACCATTTAAATTTACATAACTTGTACTTGGAATGTGTTGTGTTCCAGTGGGCCAAGTATAAGAACCACTCTGTCCAACAACTGTTCTACCATCACAAAGTCCACTTAGACATTCAATAATTTCACCTGATTGATGTCCAATTCTAAAAGAACCATCAGACAATGCAGTATTAAATTGTGCAGTTGTTCCACTAAAAGTATTACTTGCAAGATTAATTGTTTTATTTGTTAGTGTAGTCGTAGAGGTTGGTGTAACTGAAATATCACTTGTCAGTGCAAGAGTTCCAGTTCCACTAGGAACTGTGTGTGTATTAATTGTTCCCAAGTTTGTGATATTATTACTTTGTGCATCTAAATTTCCACCTAACTGGGGCGTAGTATCAGAAACCAAATCTGTATTAATACCTGTTAGATTCGCACCACTAATTGCAGGCAGGGCTCCTGTCAACTGTGCAGAAGGAATATTTGTCAGACTTGCACCACTACCACTAAAAGTATTACCAGTAATCGTACCAGAAGAAGTTATATTACCAGAAGATGCAATTGTTCCAGTTGTGTTTATGTTTCCTGTACCAGTAATATTATTAGAGTTGAGGTCAAGATTGCCTCCAAGTTGTGGCGAAGTGTCTGCTGACAACTCTGTTAAGTCTATTGATATATTACTGATTGATGCGTTATTTGCCATACTTTACCCCAATGCTATCGCAAAGGCCGATACCTGTTGATTTGTTTCTGCTTTAGAGAATACGTCTAGTGCAGTTCTTGCTCCTGCCGCTCCACCTGCCGTTAAGTCTTGTGGACGATATGGAAGAACCACCGCCTCTGTTGTACTCAAAGCAAATAAGATTGGATTACTATATCCACTAGTTGGTTCTGTTGCAGTAAAGTCACCGGCACTTGATGTGGAAACAAAATAATACTGTCCAGCAGTCAAACTAGACAGTGTAATCTTACCAGAGAATGTTGCAGTAAATGTGTTTGCGTTTGCAACGGCAGATACTACAAAGATACCAAGTGTTCCAGTTGCGTTTGCTCTTGCCTTTACATAGTTAGTACCATTGTTATATATAACATCTCCAACTGCAAGTCCGTGTGAAGATTGTGTCACACTCCATGATACATTCTCACCACTACCACCACCACTTGCATCTGCAAAAGTAAGTGTTCCAGAACCATCAGTGGTTAGAACTTGTCCATTACTACCATCGGCCGTTGGATAAGAAAGTCCATCAAGTACAACCTTACCAGAACCATTCGGTGTAATATTGATATCTCTGTTAGATGTAGATACGATACTATGAGTGACAACATCTAAGTTACCCCCAAGTTGTGGCGAGGTATCGTCAGATAGATTTTGAATTCCAGAACCAGCAAGTGAACCAACAGATGCAAAAGATAGAACACCAGAACCATCTGTTGTTATAACTTGGTTTGCGTTACCATCAGCCGCTGGTAGAGTATATGCATTATTGATTTGTATACTGGTGCTTGTGGTTTCAAGTCTCTCGCTATTATTATGATACAACATAACATGGCCATCATCACCACCAAACTCTGCCATAATATTAGAATTGTCTGCTCTTTCAATTCTTAAATCTTTTGGAGTAGTTCTATAAACGATTTTTACTGCGTTAGTATTTCCATTACCATTATTTTCAAATCTTATCCAGTTTGGCCCACCCCCATCAATGTTTATCGTTGGGTTAGAACCATCAGAATGAAGAGATATTTTTGCACCAGCGGCACCAGTAATATCATTTCCATTCATATCTAAGTCACCACCCAACTGAGGCGTAGTATCCTCAACCACATTACCAATACCAGATGCACTAATATCACTTGTCAACGCAAGTGTTCCTGTGCCGCCAGGAATTGTATGTCCGTTTAGAGTTCCAGATAGTGTTGTATTACCAGCAACTGTCAACCCTGTACCGTTCAACAACTGTAAACTGTCTGACCGTAGTCTTGCAGTGATAGTGGTTGAACCGGCTTTTACATTTGCAAATTCAATAAGGCCATCTTCTGTACCAGCAGATGCATCTTGAATTTTACCAGTTATCTTTGCATATGTGTGTTGACTTCCACCATCGTCATCACCCCTAAATCTAATTTGTCCAAGATAATCTGCATCGGCAGGACTTGAACTATCACGAACTAAATCAAAAATTGGGGCTGCACTTGAACCAGCATCAGTGGATGTGAGTGTAAGATTACCAGAAATGCTCCCATCCCCACCAGAACTAAGTAGAGTTCCAGTTTGGTCTGGCAAAGAAAGTGTTCTTTGTGCTGTAGGTGTAGTTGTAGTTAGAATTACTTCATGGCTCGTTCCTCTATTATTCAACCATGTTAAAGAACCTTGATCACTATAAACATAAAAATGTGCATTTGTATTGACACTTTGATTGAACCAGTGTTGTTGAGAACCAGATGCCATATAGTGAATATATCCACTATTTCCAGCACCAATAGTTACTGTTGCAGAATCAGTAGTTAGGGCAATACCATCACCATAATTATGACTTGCTTTTCCGATTTTGTGATCAGTTGTGCCCCCAACAAAATATTCATCGGCAGTCATATCACCAGTTGTTTTGATAGCACCAGTTATACTACCACTAGATAATCTTGAATCTACTCTTGCATTAGTGAAGTAAAGATTAGAACCCTCTGTCAAGTCACCAGTATCGAATGCAGTTAGATTGTGTGTATTAACAAACGCAGCCCAACCCATGAGTCCATGTGCAGAACATTGATAGTGAAGAATAGAAGGAGTAGAGTGTGATACAACAATCTGTGTATACGCACCAGAAGAACCTGCCGTACCGTTAGTTGTCACGCCTGTTGTATAAGCAGTAGACTTATTCTCATCCAAATAGAATCTAAACGGATGTCCAGAGTTACTTGAATCGCTCTGATCAAAGCGATAGGTGATGCCAGGAATAAGTTTTAGGAATGGTGAGAACACACCATTAATTTTATACTTGTTACTAGAACCACTCCCATGATGAACATGGCCAGCGGCTGATGTTGCAACAGTTACATAAAAAGTTTTAGTGGATGGTTCAAAATCAGTCGTATAGTGACTACCGACAGTAACAATATTGTTACTACCGTCACGCATAAACATCTTGCCATCATATGTATTGACAGCAAATTCGCCCTCAGATAAATCCGAAGTGGTCGGTATATTTGAGTGTGTGTGCGACCTTTTAAGTTTTATATCCACAGCCATGAGGCAACTCCTACATGACTACTTATTAGAATGTTCCGCCGTCAATACTCGTTGCAAAAGAAAGTGTATCTGAGGATGCCGTATAAAACAACACCCCATCATTAGAACCACCACCATCAAGTGCAGATAAAGTATTGGCAGAGTTCGCTACAAGAACAGAACCTTTTGCGATAGAAGTTAATCCAGTACCACCAGAGGTTGCTGCGATTGCAGTACCATTCCAAACACCAGTTGTGATGGTGCCTAAAGTAGTGATAGATGATTGTCCAACATAAGTAGATGCAATTGTAAGTGCATTTGCAGATACAGTAATCTTGTCTGCTGTTCCTACAACATCAATTGTATTACCAGTTTTTGTTAAACCAGCACCAGCAGAAATCTGGCCAGCACCTGAGAACTGTTCAAAGGTAATATTAGTTGTACCAAGTGTTGGTGTTCCGTTTGTAGTCAGAACAAAACCGTTATCTGCATTTGCAGTACCCTCTTCAACAAAAGTAAATGCACCACCTGTTAGTTCAGAGGCCGCATCTGCATCTGGTGTTCTAGTAAGAACAAATGCCGCAGAGCCAGAACCGACTGTAGTAACTTTATAGAAACCGTTCTGTGTTTGTGTTGTCTGATCTTTAACAAGAACTCTGTCATTTACTGAAAGGGAAACACCGTCAATTGATATTGCACCGTTTGATGATGCAGTAATTGTTCCGTTACCATTGTTGTAAGAACCAGCAAGGTTTGCTGTGGTTGCAACTCTTACAGATGCTTTAACATCAAGTCCATTTGCAACTGCGTCAACGTAAGATTTGTTTACAAGTGAATCATCACCGAAACCTGCTCTTCCCTCATAACCAGAAGGAACTGTTACTGTACCTGTTCCATTTGGAGAGATAACCAAGTTACCGTTTGAGTTAGTTGTTGAGATTGTGTTTGCATCAATTGTAATATTATCAACATCAAGAGATGTAATACCATTTAAGTCTGTGATTGTTCCACCAAGAGATGTATCATCAGAACCGATTGTAATTCCATCATTGGCAAGTTTTGCATTTGATACAGAACCATTTACCAACTGTGATGCGTTAATAGTTTTGTTTGTTAGTGTCTGTGAACCTGTTAGGGTTGCAACAGTTGAATCAATTGCATATGTAATTTCATTATTTGATACTGTTGTGTCGATACCTGTTCCACCAGTAAACGTAAGTGTCTCACTGGTATTAAATGTATCGTTTGAACCACTATCGGCCGCAAGGGTGAAAGAACTTGAAATGGTATCAAATTCTAAAGTACCAGAACCATTTGTTTTTAGAAACTGTCCAGAAGAACCATCTGCATTTGGCAAGGTAAATTCTACGTTACCAGAAAGTGAGTTTGGTGCTTTCAACTGAACATGATGAGTACCGTTATTTGTACCTTCTTTAATTTTTAGAGCGCCGCCAGTTGTTGCGTTATTACCAATAATAAATTCATCAATTGCTTTGTTACTGTCAACTAGAACCGCCGAACTTGCAGTGAGTGTTCCGTCTGTATGGTCAATCTTGTCATTAAAAGATTTACCACCAAGAACTTTTACTGTAGAACCGTCACCAATGAATAACTTGTCATTACCGTGGGTATAGGCGAGTTCACCATCAGCGAGGGTGCCAGGAGCGGTACTACCAGTAGACCTTTTGATTTGTAATGTTAGTGCCATTTTACTATCTTCCTATTTGTTAAAAACTTCCACCACTCAGTACGAGATTTCCAGTGGTTGTATCAAGTTCGTTTCTTGCAGTCCACTTACCAGTTGCCGATCTATATTGTAATAGAGAACCATCTTGTAATGGAAACGTGGTAATATCAACATCTGCTGCATTTGATATTTCATTTTGTGATGAACCTGCCGCTCCAGTATCCCCTTTAGGGCCTGGCACTGTTACACGAGTTACTTGTGGTTGATTTCCTTGAGATACAGAACCAACTACACTTCTTGTTGTATTTACTTTTGCTGTGATTGCCATAGTTCTACCTTGATACGCTTGGGTTTACAGTTGCAATACCTTCTACAACTCTTGTCTTTGTTCCAGACGCATCAGTTATAACTAAGTCATAAACATATCGTCCAGCCTCAAGAGCCGCAGTTTGTACATCTGTTAGTGAAATTGTTATTTGACCTGTGGTTCGTGGATCTACGAATGCAGAGGTAAACGTAGTTGCACTTGTCGATTGATGCGATTTTCGTAACATCGCCAGTGCCGTATAGTTTGTCAAGTCAAGGGCAGAACCAGTATTATCATTGATTGTCACAGTCGTTGTGAAATCAGCATCTTGGTCTACAAATAAATTAGAAATAGTTGCCATCGAACACAGTCTCCTTTGTTCTATTTATAAGGATTGTGTATTAGATGTTTAGAGAATTATTCGTCTGTTATCCAAATACTCATTACGTTACCAGAGTCAATATTATAAGTGGACGATTTAGCACTTGAACCTGAAATCCAAGAACCAACGACGGCTTGATTATATGTATTGCCGGGCGCTGATCTATAACCATAGTTTGGTGAATATGTAGAATTGGCCGCTTGGACACCATCCTGAATATGCCACTCTGTCGTATTGACCGAACCGGCCCTTTGTGCGAGAATTATATCAAAACTTAAACTTGATTTACTCCAAGTTGCATTATAATCTCTACCACTAATGACACCACCAGAATCATTTGATGCATGGAAACCAGCCCTCGTACCAAGGAAATATTTAATTAATTCTGTTTTAACTGTGGATGCATCACTTCCACTTAACTGAGAACCAAGTAGAGGATATGCACTTGATTGGTTTCCACCACTAGCGGCTACACCATTTGCACTTCTAGAACTTTTTGTTGTAAAAGCAATATCTCCACTAGTTGGAAACTGAGGCCCAAGTAGAATTGAACCACTAGTACCAGCAGTGTAATTAAGTCCACCAGAGACTCTATTATGATTTATCATCCAATATTTTCCACTGTCAGTCTGATTACCATCATATCCACCAGTTGTTGATAACCAGTGTTGCCAAGGTGTCAATGTGCCAGAGTCTTGTGAGAACAATATCTCTATCCAACCCTTACTATTATAAGTGGCATATCTTGCATCAAATTGTGCGCCGTTATAATATCCAGGCACTGCAAATTTATATACACCATCGGCCACACCGGCAAACCTTAATTGAGAAGGTAATGACGCCGGGGCGGCAACAGTTCCATCTCTATATCTTCTAAGAATACTAAATGCACGAGGAGTTGTATTACCAGTTCCGTCATTTGCAGTAATTGTAAAATTGTGTGTTACACCACTAGCATTATATGCATCATTTACATTTGGTGTTCCTGTAATCTGTCCATTTGCAGAACCTAAAGAAAGTCCTGTAGGCAAAGCACCAGAAGTTACAGAGTAAGAAATAGTTCCGCTTTCTGGATCTGTTGCGGCAACAGTAATAGTTGTTATCGCTTCATCTTCAAATACTGTTCCTAAACTTCCAGCGGCAGTTGACCAGTTAGGGGCATCGTCTAGTGTTACTGCCCCACTTAAAGTTCCCACCAATCCAGTTCCATTTGTTACCCTAATTGAATATGGGCCCTCATCTGTAGTTAAAGTATCACCACCAGAATATGTCATAGTGATTTGCGTAGCACTATTTCTAACAGATGTTGTTGGGGCACGAGTTATATTAGAGGCCGTGAGTAAGACTGCTGTTGCTTGAGTATCAAAGGCCGAACCTGTAACAACAAGAGTTTGCGTAGTATCACTTTCATTAATATTATCTGGACTGACACTAGTTATTACTGGTGGAGATGAAATTCCTTCCCATCCTGTAGTCTTATATTGTTCTAAAGTATCTAAAGTAGAATTGTAACGAATATCACCAACCTGTGCGTTTGCTCGCTCGGCGGTAGTTCCCTGTGGCATTCTTGCTGCCTCAGTTCCACCTATCTCTAAGTTGTCCAGTTCAACACCAGTTGTTTTAATTTTTGAAATTGGCATCTATCGTTTCCTATTTCTCTTTATTTATTACGGTTTGGTTGGCCATTTCACATCATCCATTGATGAGTATTTTTTGGTTATATCACGCAAGTCTTGTCTATATTTTTTCTGTGCATCAGTCATATCTGGCGTATCTTGATATGCCCAGTGATCAGTCTCTTTCAGTTTGACAGTTCTGTGAAATCTTAAAATTGCAAGTTTTTTTTCGGCTGAGAATGACATGATATTTTCCTATTAACCTGTTCCGTTGTCATACACGAGGACATAACCAGTAAGTCCGTTAGCACCTGTTGCTGTGTCACCGCCATAAGTTCCTGTTACCCCAGTACCACCTGTGCCTACCACTACATCATAAGTAGTTTGTCCAGAAACAACATCAACTTGTTTTATAACCATACCAGAGTTTGTACCAGCATCTGGATTACAAGCATAACTATTTGAAATTGTTTGTCCACTAAAACCGCCCGGCAAACCACCACCAGTAATTACAAGCGCTCCAGTACCAGAACCGCCTTGATGTAGTGGAGCAACATCGGCGGCCGCACCACTTGTAGCAACACCACCATCTGCCGCATAGCCGGGTAATCCTGCTGTTGCAGTATAAGTGACAGAATTATAAGTCACTGAACTATCTCCTCCAACATTACCATTTGAATTGAATGAAGAAGCACCACCGCCAGTACCACCAACAATCATAAACAATAGTTTTGTTGCACCAGTTGGTATTGTATTTCCAGCAGAGGTTGCATTATATGTTGTAAGATTACCAAAACCAGCGGCAATATTTGAACCTCTTGTATTTACTTTAACTAACGCCATTATGGTTTCTCCGGCCACTTAACATCTTCAAGTGACTTATAGTCTTTTGTAATATCTCTAAGTGCTTGTCTATATGTTTTCCATGCAGTAGGAATATTTGTTCCCAACTCCTTATGCATAGTGACAACCCAATCTGAATTGGATAGCATTCCATCTCTTACGGCTCTTAGGTCTTCTAGTTTTACTGCATCCCCATCATAAGCATCATGCATCGCTTTGATTTCTTTTTCCTCTTCAGAGGTCATATCTACAAGGATTCCATTTAAATATTTCTTCATGTCGTTTTAATCCCAAATATTGATACTTTTCCAGAAGTGAAACTACCAGAATCGGCAGGGAAAATTCTAAGATTATTATGTGCTTCTTCAGTGTTATATCTACTACTGTAAATCCCAAGTGTATGATAGGTGTCTGCATAACCAAAACCACCATATGATATACACATAGTTTTATCATTTTCTAACATATTTAATATTGTTACTTCCCAAGTACTTGCGTCACCAGCACTATTAGAACTATAAAAAAGATGATTAGGATAATAACTACCTTGTTCTGTATAACTACTTCCACTATTGGAAGTGTACCATCTTCTACGATTACCATTATACCCACTTGTTCTATAAGTTGAACCATTATCTGGTGAAACTTGAATGCCAAGACCCACACCGCCTCTTAATGATTCAAATTGTATTTTATAGATTTGATGATTACTTGTAATAATAGTATTATCAAAAGTTATCGTCAAAGTAGATGAACTAACTGTTGTACTATTTAAAAGTTGATATGCAGAAGTCGCCGCTGGAACTGTGGTTGCACCAGAAAAAGTATTTGCACCAGAAAAAGTATTTCCACCAGAAAATGTGTGGTTAGTTGAAATCGTTGAAGCAAGTTTTGCACCAGTGACAGCACCAGCGACAATCTTATTTTCACTTACCGTTCCATCACTTGGTGTTCCAATGTTTAGAACATCACCATATGCCATGATGAAGTCAATACTATCAGAACTTGATAGAGTACCACTTGAAGGTACAAATGTAATCTGTGAACCTGAAATGGTAAATGAATCGCCAGGGCTCTGAATAACACCATTAAGTGAAACCATTAAATGATTTGCACTTGCAGGCGAGTACGCACCACCGTTCAACAACAAGTTATATGTATTTGTTGATGATGTTGTGATGGCATCCAACTTATGGAATGCACCTGTGATTGGCTCTTGTCCTATAAACGGCATTATCTAATTTCCTTTTTCATATATTTATTCTGCATCTTTGATTGTTAAAGTTCCCTCTTTAACTTGTTCCATAATTTCATTGTAATGTGTATTTTCCTTATCCATAGGAACAGAAACATTTGGAACACCATCAACTGTACAAGCAATATATGCCACTACGTCCTTGAGATTTCCATCATCATCCATGTGTCGTTCCTTCATGTATCTTGCATTTTCAATTCTCATTTTTTTATATCCTATTATAATTCTGCGTTTGCCGTATAAGTTCCTTGGATATGATAACCACCACCAGCAGAAGAAGAAAAATGTCCAGAACCAGTGTTATTACTTTCAGCACCATTGATACCGTGTTTACTATGAAATGCAGCAGTACATCCTCGATTTTGTGCTGCTCCATCTTCAGTTAATGCACCGGCATTACCAGCACCATCATAGAAAGTTATTGCTGGTTTTGCTCTCATTTCTACTGGAAATGCAGTGAAACCATATGCCTTATTTGCATATACTGACCGAGTCATGGAACAACCACCATAAGATGACCCACCAGACCTAGTATCAATATAATAGCGTTGGCATAATCGAAGTTCTTCTGCAAAGGAACGGTGTTCAAAATCTGTGGCCGAATTGCCAACTTCAAACTGAACGCCTGTTAAGAAAAAATTGTGACTTGTATTTGTTCCCCAGGCAGCAGTATGACCAAATGCGTATCTAGCAGATGCAAAAGTATCCCATTGGTTGTTTGTATTGGTAGAAGTAAAGTTTGAACCAGCATTTAAGAACCAGTTTATTCTCATACCCTCACCATTATCTATATTAATTCCAGTTCCACCAGTGTCGCCTGGAATGGTTACAGTCTTTTTCTCCCATGTATCAGCAGTATTGATAGTATAGGTTTTTGTAATGTTTCTACCTGAGTCTTGACACCAGAATGATACAGCATAAGTTCCAGTAAGTGATGACTTTACATAGAAACTTAATGTGGTTGATTTTGCACCAGAAGTTCCATAACCAAGTCGAGTTAAATTCTGTGCCTCTATTAATTGCCAAACTCTAACATTTTCATCAGCCGCAATTGCTGACTCTGCTGTAGTACAATCTATTTTTAATGATTTTGAAAATCCACTATCTGCACCAGTTGGAACACTTGAGTCTTGTGACATAGTTATACGAAGTTCATCCATGCCTGCTACATAATATTCAAATCTATCTAAAGTGTGATAACCAGTAGAACTAATTGACGCTACACTTGTGGCTCTCTGGGCCACTTGCATACCACCGTTGATGATAAGATTCCTACGACCAAAATTAGAATTATCTAACATCTCTGCTGTCTGAATTTTACTAAGTGCCATTAGTGTTTCCTATTTCTCTATATTTACTTAACTTCATCCCAAGATTTTGTTTCTTCATTCCAAGAATAAAACTTTCCATCTGATGGATATGCAACTGGGGCCTCCCAATCACAAGTATCCTCATCTAGAGTCCAAGATGCGAAGGGTTGTGGGGGAATGAATGCATCCCTACCCATATCATATGTAAAACCTATACCGGCATAATTTTTTCTTTTACTACTATCTTTGAATGTTTCAATCCATCTACTAGGAGTATCTTCTAACAAATTATCAATAAAATCTTGATCTGCGGCAATAACATTTGTCACAACACCATCTACTACTTTTGCAAAATATGTCATTATCTATTCTCCTTACGCCGTATATGTTCCAGATGATTTGAAAATCAAAACTCTATCATTACCTTGAACAAATGAATCTACAGAACTTCCAGTGTAAGTTCCACTGTAGTTTGAAACTGGCATCTTTAGGATGACAACTCCATCACCACCGGCTTGTCTAGAACCTTGGGAAAGTCCACTAGAATTAAGGCCCTGACCGCCTCCACCACCGCCAGTGTAATCTGTTCCAGCAATAGAGTTCAGCGAGTTTCGACCACCGTTGCCACCGCCACCTAGTCCACCAGTGCCTCTTACTCCTGTGCCATTAAGTAGATATGCGCCACCACCGCCGCCACCAGCAAAGTATACAGAACCACCAGATACATGGCCAACTGAGTAAGTGCCTGCGTTTCCAACCGTAATAATTGTTGAAGTTGCGCCTGCACCACCAGAACCAGCAGTGCTACTACCAGAACCGTTTGCACCGACAGCGCCTTTACCACCACCGCCTCCACCAGCAAATGCAGTTCCAGCACCAGTTGCAACTGAGT
>VTLG01001224.1_pt1 | contig 15643 bp, 26 predicted proteins | sample 4694571 | NCBI WGS metagenome assembly VTLG01 (sample SAMN12604809, study PRJNA352737) | marine metagenome | biome: ENVO:00000447; feature: ENVO:00000209|ENVO:00000569|ENVO:01000036; material: ENVO:00002151; isolation source: viral sequences binned using virsorter ...
TCATGCAGTCGATGTTGTTCAATTCAATCATCCGTACGTGCTTTTGCTCGTTTCTCCATCTCCTCGCGCTCAGTATACGTCAGGCGGTTCTCGCCTCTCAACCAATCCTGTGGTAACACGCGCGCTGCGATCGGGTTAAACTCTGTGCCAAACTCAGGGGTAATATAGCGCAAAGCCTCTGTACGCATGCGTTCAAAATCAGCGGCCTCATCCTGCCGTATCTTGGTAATAACTGGTTGCTTGAGTTGCTCGTACTTCGTAAAGCACTCTACGAACTGCGCGAGCTTCAAACGCTCATAATAGCCGCCAAAGGTTTCCTTCGCCATCATGTACAGGCACAGCCTCCAGTCCTCAATGGTCAACGTAGGAAAGCCTTTGACCAGCTCGTCGAGCACCATCTTGTACTCGTCGCCCTCGGTCAACGTCTTGTTTGCGTCTACGAAGCGCACGCACTTAGCAAGCATTGCGATGAGCGCCGCACGGGCCGCCTGCTCGTCGAGCTTGAACGCTGTGCGCACATTTGTGCCTTTAAAGGCGGTTTCGATTGTTACCTGTGATATTTCCTGTTTCTGCAAGCTCTCTAAGCTGATCGCTAAGCTCGCCTCCTTCAAGCGCTGTCTTTCCGCTGGTTCGAGTTCTCCGACTCTTGGGTGTGTCAAATACCAAGCCTTTGTATCCGTTTGCAATTGCTCGATGTATTGCCTCGATTGCTTTGCTTTCTGTAGGGTGTTCATTTGCTAAGGTCATAAGTGCCCGTTGTTCTGTTTGGGCGGTTTTGTATTTAAAGCGGTGGTCCGTGCGCTTGTACTCAAGCCACTCGGCCCATGCTTCTCTAAATTTTTCGGTTTCATACGGCAACACCACACCCGCACGCGAAGGCGTGCTTTTAGTAGGTGTATTAGTAGGTGTATTAGTATATGTATTAGTATGTGCTGAATTCTGCGCACTCGTTTGCGTGGATTTACGCACTCGTTTGCGCTGTTTCGCGCATTCGTCTGCGCTATTTTGCGCATTCGTTTGCGCAGATTTACGCAGTCGTCGGTTGTATCTGCTGCCCTCTCGGATGAGGTAACCGCGCTTTACAAGGTTATAGATGTAGCCGCGCGCAGTCGCCTCAGATACGTTGAGCAGCTTTGCAAAGTGATCGTTACCTGCAAAGCACTCTTTGAAGCTAGCGACCTCAGCAAGCAACACCCGTTCGTTCGGGTGCAGCTCGCTTAGGTTCCATATATCTATTGGTATATTTAAATACTTGCGCTTCACTCGGCCCAGCCTTGCGTGATCAAAACAGCTTGAATCAACTCGTGCGGCTCTACGCCGTCCTTTTGCATTAGGCGGCTCGTGTGTTTTAGTACGCCCTCCGGGTCCTTTGTCACGTAGTTGTGCAAGGTGCCTCTGCTAACCTCAAGAGCCTCAGCGCAAGCCGTTAAACTGCCGTAATGATGTTGCAGGTACATTTTCAAGTTCATTTGTCCCATGGCATATCGTTTGTTTGTGGCGCTGTTTGCGCTTTATTCATTGCTTTTTCCTTTAGGCTTTTTTGCGGCAAATCGTAAGTCCAAACGCGCAAGCTCATAAACGCTTTATGCTCACCTGTTTTACTCATCCATTCGCGGCCTCTGACATTGCAGCGTGCTTTTATGTCAGCTCCGATTGTTAGCGCCACAGCCTCATCGGTAAGCTCTCTGGTAAACTCTACAGGGATAATTTCAAAAAATTCTCCATCTGTGACTTTTACGTGCACCTCGCATTTCCGAAACCCACTTTCGTGTTCAAATGGTTTGCAAATCCGGTGTACTTGTCCTTCAATTATCAATTCCATTATTTTTATATGATTTGTTAAATGATGTTTGTGACCAGTTTGGCAGGTCGATTGTCCGTAATTGGTTCAGCTTCAAACGCTCGAATATCTCACGCCAGCGTTCCAGCGTTGGCTCCGTGTCAATTATTTCATCTTCGAGTCCGTCGTCGTCATCGCGCATGGTGCTGTTCAGCAGCAGAAATAGCGCGTAATCTCTAAGGCGATCCTGATGCGCGTGCTGATCAGCTTCGACGTCATCAAAGAAGGCGTCCAGCTCATTCAAGTTCATCCTCACCGTAAACTTCAAGCTGATAAAAACCTGCGAGCTTCAAAATCGCGCGTGACAGTGCCCGCTTCTCGGCCATTGCGATAGGGTACTGGTTTCGGTTGTTGCTTTTGCTCACCTCGCCATATGTTTGCACATGCCCTATTTCGCATTTTGCGTGCGCTTTAACGCAATAACGCCCCTCACTAGGGTCTGACCATTCAGGCACCGTTTCGAAGGTCACCACGGCCTTTATTTTGGCTTGGACGTGTTCCACACCTCGGCGGGTCATAATGACAAAGCCGCGCGGGTCCTTGTGGAAGTGATCAGGCCGCATGTCGTACTTCTTCGACAGCGCCTTAAGTTCATCAATTACGCTCATACTTCTATTGCTAATGGTTCTACGTCATAATTGATGAATGGCGCATACGGTGACGCAAAACGTAAGCTGCTCAGATTGTTTGACACGGGTATGTCACATTTGATGTTATACTGTGCTTCATAGTATTCGGCGATCTCTGTAGCCACGACGTTGTGGTTGTCATTGCTAATGCCAGCAGCCACAACTAACAAGTACATGCCTGAACCGCTGCAACTTTTGCCACTTACAAACACGCAAGGATCAGCTTGTATTTCACTTAGCTTCTTGTCTACATCAATACTGCAGTTATGCTTGGCGTCGATGTCAATCTGCACCAGTCCACTGTGCGTTTGAAAGGTGTCCTGTCGTCGGTTCAGGAAAAGGCCATGCGGCATTATAGCAGGTAGCTGCTTCTTCTCCCAGTCGTTCCTTGGGTGTGCGGGTCGGACGTTCTCTAACCAGTCCACCAATCGCACTTCAGTCGTGTTGCGATCAAAGGCGCCACGGCAGGCGCTCACATAAATGTCGTTTACGTTTATCATACCTCAGTAATTTGTTCTATTCTCTCTGCAGTAAGATTCAGCACCCGCGTCATTAGCTCGCGCTGCGTGTTCGTTATCCTTTGTTGAGCATATCGTTGCTGTACTGAGTCGATTTGCTCACGGATAATTTGAAGGGCTTCTTCTTTTCTCATCGGTTCTTAGTATATGCCGCAATAAGGTCGGCTTTAAATTGTTCCATCAATCGCTCAAACCGCTTCTGTTCAGCAAGCTCCTGCTGCTGGTGGTTGAAGTCGCGCGTAGGTTTAACGTGCACACTGCTGCGCACACAAATAGGTTTGTTCATCATTATTGGTTTTCGAGATGTTCCCATATCTCTTGTTCAATGCGTTCGTGGTTGTAGTCCAGCAGGTTGTCATCAGCACGGGTAATATCAATGCGTTCGAAGCTGGTGTGATTCTTCTGCCACAGCACCACGCGAATAATGCGCACGGTGGCTGGGTGGCTTGGCGAGATGTGCGTGGCTTCCTCGCCAGCTTCGACCTCAAAGGTCACGACCATCTCAAGGCCGTCGTCAAGTTTGAGCAGGATTTGGTCTTCCATAGGTAAAGATGGGAGCGACCGTAGCCGCCCCCGAGTCGATATATATCACGTACAAATAAATCGCATGTGCGGGCGCTTCTCAGTGCCATAAACAAGAATCGCGCGAGCACAGCACGAATTGCCGTTACAATCACTCAAGCTCATACGGAAGTCAGCAGCAGACGGTACAGCCTCCACACTTTTCAATTTATCTACCTGAACGCCTGTACGCTGAATGCCTTTAGACAAAGTGTCTACCCGTTTATTCCAAGCAGCTAAGGCCATACGTTCGTAGTTCTTACCAGTCAACGCCCACCATTTCCGCTGCGCTTTATAGTACGGTTGAGCTGCATAAGTGCCAGCATTTGTGAAATCAAAAGAATCCATAAACGTGCGAGCATCTGCGCACTCTTTATGCAATGCAGCCGCATATGATTTGATAAAGTCAGCCTTTACAGGTGCTAGAATGCAGTTAAGTTGTTGATTATCAGTGACATCCATGATTTTGTGGTTTTTTTCTGCGTTGTTCATGGAGCAATAGTACAACCTTTTGTACATCTGTGCAAGTTTTTTGACAGAAATATGCAAAAAAAAGCAGCACCCCCCTGCAAGGATGCCGCTTTCAAACCAAAAACCACGATGAAAAAATGTTCACTTGTCCTCTTTGGACGTTACAAATATAGGTTATTTCCGTCCTCTTTTGCTATCGCCAAAAACAACGGCGTTAATAATGCGCTTGAGAATGTCAATAACCTTGTCATCCTTCTTGGTTGCGGTTAGTGCAGTAATGGTACCAGCTGCAGTTAAAATGGCCAGTGCAATCTCGGCCCAGTAAAGTGATAGAATCTCTTTCATGTTATTGTGCTTCTTCGACTTTCCAAAATGGCAAATCGCTCTTTGAGTTGTGCAAGGTAACAAACCAACCGCCAAGGCGTGGCGTATTAAAACCTTTCTCGGTCGCCCAACCTGCAAAGCGGTCGCCAAGCATTTTGTAGCTGCCGAGCTGCAGATGGTGCACGCTGTCTTGATACAAGCGACCAAAGCGGCTGATGCGGTCAGAAGTCACAGGCAAGTGCCACTTCTGATGTGTGTGCCCACGCACAATTAAACTGGCGTCTTTGAATTGCATTTGATCAATGTCAACACGCAGCACGCCTTTGGAGCGTGGGGCGTTGCCACCCATGCCATGATGATAGTGTACAAACGTCGAGCTGCGGCGCTTGCCTTTTTGAAATATCTGCATCCACAGCCATCCACTATATCCTGCCACGCTAATGTTGCCGCCGTTCTTGTTTACGATGTACGCCACGCGGTCGAGCGGGCTGGTGTGCATACGCTTTTCAATGTTAGTTTCGTGGTTGCCACGGCAAAAAAACTTTATAACGTTCTTGTACTTAATTAAAAACTCCGCGCTGTCTTCTATGACGTCGTCGAGGTACGTGATGCTTTTGTATTCAGGTCGGATGTCGCTGTAGCTAGAGCGCGGGTCATACTTGCCACCCATGAGGTCAAACCAGTCGCCAAAGATAAACACGGGCGTGTTCGTGCGCTTGGCTTGGTCAAGGTGCCTGCGCAGCATAACGCGGTCGCACTTCACGCTGTCATAGTGGACGTCAGAAATAAACAGCATACGCTGCGGTTGCTTGTCCAACTTTACGGCGTGGACGGTGCGGCTGATTTGTTCAATCTTCATGAATAAAGCCAAATCACATCTTCGTCTTTGGTTTCGTCAGCATCGCAGTGCACAAAGCCGTCGCCCAAACCTATCCTATGAAAGCCAGCGTCAATAAGCGCGCCGACAATATAGGCACGCTCTCTTGAATTTCTGCAGCGAATGTCCGCCGCGAGCCCTTTCATATGCGCCGAGTCCTTTACCCCTCCACACCTGCGGTTTTCTTCTTCTGATCTATAACCACTGGTTACAACAAACGGTATGCCCGCAATTGCGCGGGCGCAGTCAAGCATCTCAAGAAACGTTTCATCCATCATGCGCTCACCACTGCCTACCTCATCGGGGCTGTCGAACTCATGATAGTTGAAGTATCTCATAATAGGGCTATCGAGATGGCTGCAAGAAGTATGATTACGTCGGCAATATCACCACGGCCGTATTGTTTAGCCTTATAGATAATGTTTGCTACGACTGTCGCTAATATAATATAAACCATTTTTACAATTTCAATGAGTCAAGCAAATCGGTAAGCTCTTTCGTGCTGCTCCAACTTGTAGCGCCTGCTCGTTTCAACTCTGCATGTCGATCGCGTACTAATTGAATCCCTGCTGCCATGTTAGATAGATACTGCTCACCGTAAATACCTTTTATGATTACTGCATTGCGCTGCTTGTATTCAGGCCAGCGGCTTGTTATTTCAAATGTTGCTCCTTCGTCTAATGTCATTGTCAAAAGTTTACAGTGGTAATACCTGCACTGCCCGTTTCCGTTATTGCGGTCAAACCAAAACTAACCTCTTCACCGCTAAATGATCCCGTATTACTGCCTTTGACAATTATGTGCGTAGCATCATTAAAACTATTATACACTGTTAGCCGGAGGCTCTCAAATGTTTGTGCAGTAGAAAATCGTGCTTGAATCCAAACAAGGCTAGCATCACTGTTGCCAAGTGTCCACCACATCGAACCCGCTGCAGCGGTGCCGTGCGTGGTGCCATCAAAAGCCCGCCAATTGGCGTAGGTTTCCGAGTGCTGATGTCCGGAGCTAATAACTACGTTTGTAATACTTGTGCTGCTTGATGCGTCAGACGTAGGATGTTCAACACCCGTAGCATTAGCGCCGGTGTGGAATGTTAATTCGACAAACGCTGCTTTGTTGGAGCTGGGATTGCCGCTGCTGTCTACACCTTGCACGCGCCAAACTTCAAAGGTGCGCGATGCAGTTACTTCAAAGGTTGCTGTAGTTTGTATGCTTGTCAACTTCCCCGGATCGCTGCCTGTTATGCGCAACTCGTAACCCGTTGCAACTGTACTCGGTGACGTAAATGTAATGTTACCGCTGGTGTCCACGCTTACAGGATTGCTAGTTTGTTCTGTGCCTGAACTATTAAAAATAGCTGCGTCATACGTTCTGCCGGATACATGATTTGAAACCGTTATACCGGTCACGCTTGCACTTTGCGCGTATGAGGACGCTACGCCGCTCAATGTTGGCGTCGCTGTTGTAAGTAACCCGGACGTTATGCCCGATTCATTTACTGCGAATAACACTGTGCCTGCACCGTTTCGAACACTAAATGCGCTATCGCTTGTGTTGCTATCGCTATCTACTTGCACAATTATGTCGCCAGTGCTTATAATGCCATTACCATTTACATCAAGATCGCCGCCCAGCTGTGGCGAAGTATCGTTCACAATATCACTTAAACCAGAGCCGCCGCCGGCGGCGGCACTATTTAAAACAAACCAATTCCCTCCACTGCACAAAAGTTGTGCAGGTGCAAACGCTGAATTGAGGTTGTAGTTTGCAGCGCCGTTTATAGTGGCGCTTGTATCGCCAGAAGCTGGTACAATACTAATAATGTTACTTGCGCTTATCGTGTTATTGCCAGCTACATTGATTACAGCCCCATCAAAATTAGCAACTGCCGGCAGTTGAATAGTTGCCGTGCCTGCGCCACCAACGTAGTTGACTATGACCATTTGTTGCACGTCTGTTAAAGCTGTGCTGCGACCATTTTGCGTATCAATCGTGGTGACCGGCTGCTGTAAAAAACGCTGAAAAATGTTTGGAGGTATGTCGCCATCATCAGGCGTGAAAGTGTTTTGCAAGTCATATACTGGCTCGCTGTCATCAATTGGTTCATTGTCATTAATTACCTCCGGTGCCGGCGTACTTACGTTCGTGTCATCAGTGTTAATGTGAAATGCTTCGTACTCTGTCTGCACAGCACGCGCCATGAACGTAGTTTCAAACGGCAAAAAGTTGCGGGTTGAAAACAATAATGCGTGAAACGGACTGACGAAAGCCTTGTAAAAGCTGCCCCGCTTTACTCGCGTGCTTGCGTTTTGTCCTGCAATCACTTCTTGCACACCTAGCTTATGAATAGTGACTGTAGCCGAGCTGTTTGCAAAGCTCGCAAAGCTGTCAATTGGTTGTGCTGGTGAACTGTTGTTCTCGTAAATGTTCCGGTAATCTTCAAAGGCACTCGAACCTATGACTACCTCATCTTGTATAAGCGTTTCCTGATTGTTCGCTGTCGTGACCGCCTCATAAACTACCCGGTCACCGTTGCTTGCATTGCCGTTGACAATGTGCATACCAAACTTTTCAAGTTTGCCGTATGCGTTTGTGCCTGTCACATCTGTAATTAGGTTACCGTCATGATCATAGCCTTGGACATTGACTGTGATTGTTATACCTGTTTGCGCACTTGTAAGGGCTGCTAAATCAATAAGAACTGGTTGATTGTATTGTGCAATGCTAACAAAACCTTGCGGTGTAAAGGTCATGTTATACACAAGGCCGTCGTTCCTATCTATGTAGGCTGGAGTAGGTGTAACCGCAAAGAAAAAATGACCTGCGCTTGATGACCAAGCTGGGGCGCTAAAGGTCATTGTATCAATGGTGTAAGCGTCTGATGCATAACCAACATTCATGGTGTTTGGTCCAAACGTTACTGCGTTATTATAGTACAAACTGCCAACCTTGATTTGCATCTTCAGAATGATGCGTGCAGGCACGTCGTCACCCGTACTTGTACCGTCACCATCAAATGAATGATTGTAACGAAACCGCATGCGGAACACCGTACCGTTGTCATACAGTAGGTTATTATCAGTTATGTTAGTACCTAAAGCAATCTGATTGTTGATTGCATTAAGGAACTGCGTTTCGGGACCAACTACTGGCAGGTTCGCGTCCGTTCGCCAAGTACGCTGCACCTTGTTTAGTGCTGGCAAGAAGGTAGTTACACCGCCGCGCATGCGCTCCATATCGGTATCGACTGTTAGCTGTGTATCCGTTGCTGTAGCCGATCCACTAATTGTTCCCGCTTTGGTGACTGTAAACAAGTTCACTGTCGTGTTGTTTATGACCGCACCAACTGGCATGAAATAGAAACAACCCTCATGCAGAAACACGCGAGCGTTAAAGGTGATGGCAAAGTTTTTGAGCACAGTAAAGCAGTCCATGCCTTGCGCGTTGCCATCTTCGTCAAGGTTGTAAAACGCTGCGTGTCCAACCTGCAGTTCAATCAAGGCATTTGCGCTCGAAAACGTTGTCGGCTTAAAGTCGTTTGCGTATTTCAGAAACACATCGCCGCTCGCAAAGATGTGCAGCGCTCGCGTCTTGTTCAGAAGGTTTGTAAGGTGTGCTGCTATGGTTTCCTGTCCTGTGTAGAATGTGCCGCTGTTGTCGTATGGAATGTTTTTAAGGTTACCCAAGTCGTCCACCGCCGTCATGGTGTTCTGAATAGGAAACGCTTCATCTTGCAGCTCGACCTGTTCGTGCAACAAGACGCCAGTCCAAAACAAAGTGTTGGCGCCGTCAGGGTCTTTGAATATGGAGACTGTGAAGTCAGCGTCCTCGCTTGTAGCTAACGCTGTGAGAAAGGTAGTGTGCGCCGCTACGTTTTCAATTAAGGTAAACGTCACCTCGCTGCCTATAATTGGCTGCATGCGGTCCTCGTTGTTACCGCTGTAGCGTAAGGTGAAGCCGTCGGCGCCAAGGTTGAACTCGGTCGAGCTGCCGACAAATCCATTTTGATGGATGTTCAGTTTGTATGCAGTGCCAAGATCGTCTGTAAACTCGGCGTGTAATCGTATTGCATCAGCCATTTAGAATCCTCTTACGCGGTTACGGTCAATTGCGTTGCGCTCGCTGGTCAGCAAGATGTCACGTCCTGAAATCTTACCAGTCACCTGCACGTGCTGCCCACCCATCATACTCTGCAACTTGTCCAGTGGTGCGACAACTTCAGGGTTAACACTGCTAGTGCCTGCGCCTTCGCCGACCATTGCAAGTGATGCGCCTGTAAACAGTCCGCCGTTTGCCATCATAGGTAAACCAAAGCCGCCAGTAATAAACTTGCCAAGGCCGCCTTTTACCATACCAACATTCGGAAACAATACAGACAGAATCATGAACTGTGCAACCAGCGACGCGAGCTGCATAGCCAATCGCTTGATCATGTCAAGCATGACCTGCTCAAAGGTAGCCGTGCCGCTTGCAATTTGTTGGAAGGCGCTATCTACAAAACCTGCAACGGCCTGCGCCATGGCGTCTAAGCGGTTCTGTACTGCTGTGCTCGCTGCAATCACCGCGTCAATGTCTTCGTCATCTACGATGTCTTCAGGCATGTCGATGTCAACTATGTTAAGCGCAGCAGGCACAGTCACTGCTGGTTCACCTGCGCCGCCTCCTGCACCTGCACCGCCGCCTGCACTAGGCAACAAGTTAGTCAAGCCTCCTAACGTCTTTATAGATTGTGCTACGCCTTCTTCACTGAACAACTCTATGGGGTCGCGTTGCAGTTCATCCTCGATGCCTGTGCGTATGTTCTCTGCGGCCTTTCTACCAAACTCTGCAGTACGTTCTGCTGCATTGCTAAATGCATTACGGACCAGCTCAGGAATTGCAGCAAAGTCACCTGTAAAAATGGCTTTGATAATGGCACCAAGGTCTTTAAATCTCTCGATGACGTTGTTGACAGCAAACGCAAAGAAGTCAAACACCGTCAGCACCGTGCCTTTGATTGCACCAATAATGCCGCGCACAAGGCTTGACTCATTGAAAAGGGTAATGAAGAAGTTAATGACCTTTGTCAATGGTCCTGCAATCTCATCGGCAAAGGTTACGATTGCGACGCCCAACGCTACGATGGCGCCAACCACCAAGCCAATCGGTGAAAGCATAGCGGGCAAAATCATAAGCAACGGACCCAACGCAGCAGCAACACCTGCTGCAATAAGTGCAAACTTTTTTGTTTCCGGTGACAGCCTTGTTATTGCTTGCATCAAACCAACAAAGCCGTCAAGTATATCTTTTACAACAGGCATTAAATCCTGCGCTAAAGCCGCGCCTGCAAGTTTTAGGTTGTCCAGCGCCGTGCTAAATTTACCTGCTGCCGTTTGGCTTAGGCGTTCCATAGCGCCAGCAGCAAAGCCCCCCTCCGTTGCAAACCCTTTTAAGGTAGCGTTGAACTGTTCGACGCTTACAGCACCTGCACCGAGCTTGTCGGCTGGTAAGCCTGTAGCGTCAGCCAAGGCAGTAAAGATTGGTATGCCGCGCTCTGCGAGTTGGTTCAAGTTCTCTAGCTCGACCTTACCCTTGGCATTGACCTTAGCAAAGATGGCGGCTATCTCATCAATAGGCTGGCCGCTTGTCGCTGCGATGTCGCCGAGGAATTGCAGTTGATCATTTACCTCGTCAATTCCTGTACCTGATGCAATGAGCTGACGCGCCGATTTGGCTACTGCTTCGATTTGGAAAGGCGTCTTAGCTGTGAACTCGTTCAAGTTCTTCATCATGTCCGCCGCCTCTTTCGCTCCACCAGTCAAGCTGATAAAGCTGGTCTCCATAGCTTCTAAATCTGCAGCTGATTTTACTGCAGCTAAACCAAGGCCAGCGATGGGCATAGTCAACGACCGCGTCATTGATTGCCCCAGCCTTTTAGTGTTCTTGCCAAAGGTCTGCATTTTGCGCATAGACTGGCCAAGCGCCTTGTCAAACTTGCGCGTCCTTGCGCCTATGGTTACAATAAGATCATTCAGCTTTGCCATCCGTCGCGTTCCTTTATTCGTTCAAATAGTTGTTCCGTGGTTAAATTATCCTTGTTGCGTTTTGGTTTCTCCCACGGAAACTGCATAAGTTCCTTTGGGCGCAATTTACGACCTTTCTTCAGGTGCGGTTGCATAAAGATAGTCGCCAGCCATCTTGTGCGTTCCCATTCAAAACGCTCCAGCATCTCTGCTGTCTCGCGGTTGGCCTCTAGCGCCAAGCTCAACTCGCCAAACGTCATCTCCCAAAACGCAGAAGGGGACAAGTGTAGTACACCCATCCCCATCCGAATCACGTCTTGCCATCCTACTGGCTTCTCATTACCGTCTACGCTTTTTTTTGGTCGCTGTATTCACCAAGCACGTCAAAGCATTGTGTGACGTGTGCAAGCGTTATGTGGTCCTCAAAATCATGCAGCTCCATGTCGAACTCGACACCTTCAAAGTTGCACCCGCATTCAACACCAACGTAACAAAGAAAAGCGCAAGCGTCTGCAGAAAGTTTTGAAGGATCAGATAAGCTAAACACGTTGACCTTTGCCTTGCGTTCGAACTTCTTTAACGCCTTCATCGAGTACCGCACAGGGTAATCAACGCCGTTCACTTCTATCATTAAGCTACAGTTTCGTCAATCAAGCCAGTGAGTTCAAAGGTGGCAGAGTACGTAGCTGTATCTTCTGTGCCGCCTGATTGCTCCAAGCTAGTAACAAAACCGCTGGCTGAGAAACTTGCCTCACCTGTTGCAAGTGATGACTTGCTAAACTTTAGAACCAATGCAGTGCGAGATTCCCAAGCTCCGTATAGATCTAAAAAATCTTTATTGGAAGCGTCAACGTAATCAATAAGACCGCTGACGCTCATGCTGCCACTGCGCAAGCCCGGCAAAAGCTCACGAAATGCGGAGCTGTCCTTTGTTGTTATGTCAATAGTTTCTGCGTTCAAGGTCAATGTCACGTCAGTTGCTGCTGCAATTAAAGTGCTGCCTATGTATACGCCTAAATCGGTGCCGTTAAATATCGCCATCGTTATCCTGTTCTTCTGATTCTAATTTATTTTCGCTTGCAATATAACCCTTGCTTGCCAATTCCTTTGCGAAAAATGGATGCACTGAGGGTTCCGCGCCTTTCTTCCAGTTATTACCTGCAAGTTTGCAAGCCTTTATGATTTTGACCTTCATGGGTGCAAGTTACGGCAAAATGATTGACTGCATCAAATGCCTTTTTTTGCCAGCAAAATCTTCAATTCATTCACAGCTTCTAGCAGCGTGTCGAGCTTCTTGGCCATATCATCGTCACGCTTCTCAAGGTTGATGATCCGCGACTTAAGAACTGTGACCTCTTGGTTAATTTTTGTCCATGCTGCGATGCCACCACCGAGCAACGCGATGAACTCGAATATCATCGCCGCTGTTATTTGTTCCATGATTATCTCACAATTCTAAAAGTAAATTTAAGCACTTGACTGTAGCGTCTTGGCTGGTACTCGAGTTCAATATCGACGTCGTTAAATTGTATGCTTTCTACAACAACTGTGTTGAAGGTCCCGCTTGTGCGGTCAAGAGCAGTGCGCACCTTTTCCGCTAAATCTGCTGCGCCGTTGTAAGTATCAGAATAACACAAGACGTCGAACGTCACTTCATCTAATTTAGAGGGACCATCGTGCGTGTCATCAGGATCAACATTTTGCAATTGATAAATGACAAAAGGTGTGGCGGCCTCTTGTTCGGCAATCTCCGGGAAGATGCGAGTGCTAACCAAATCCGTCACGCCGCTGTTGGCGCTCAAAATTCCATATACTGCTTTTCCTGCGTTCATTTTTTCTTTGCTTTTGCTGCCTTATCAATAGCCTTCTTATACTTGGTTTGCATCATTTTAAATGCTTCTCCCCGCTTGGCACGAATAGAGCGTTCGAATACGCCCTTGTTTCTACCGGGTCCAAATTTTTGATCACCGCCTTCTACAATATTAGCAAACCAGCCATCACTGTCCAACGCCATACGACGCCCTACCCGTGGCCCTACCCAGTAAGTATTGGCCTGCTTGTCGATCAACCACACGCGAACAGAACGGTTTAACGTACCAATAGGAATATCAAGAGGCTTTTGCTTGCCACGTCGCACCCGTATCACCTCACGAGCGTCCTTGATGTTATTCTTCATCTCGTCCTTGTACAGCTTACCCACTTGTCGGTGGATGCGGCGCTGCACGTTCTTGTCGGCTATCTGCTTGCGCATTTCCTCCAGCTGCTTCATAAGCGGCTTTGTGTCTACGCCAATACCTTCAAAGCCAGTACCGGCGCCTTTCATTTCAAGGTTGCCCTTTGCCATTACGTTCCTGTTATTTGACAAAGCAAAACAAGCTGATCATTGCGACCAACTTCTTCAATACCTTGAATGTTATAAAATTTAGAATCGTACAGCACGCGATCATCAGCCTTTATTGAGCGGCTGTCTGTGCTACTGCGAATCTTAAAGCGCACGCGCTGCACCGGCATATCTTGATCTGTGGTTATGCGCTCTGTCATACCTTCGCCCGTCTTCATCAGCTCGGCCCACACAGTGATGAGAGTGCTGTAGTTCAAAACGCGCTCCCCATATGCGTTAGTCGTAGTCGTGTAACGCTGTATCGTAATACGTCGGTCGCTCTTACCTATCCTCATCGGTCAGAAATTACGCGGTAAGGATTAAGCAAGCTGTGTATCAGGTTGGGTACTTCGCTTGAAATTGTACCCACCACGACAATGTTGCGGTTCTCATACAAGTGTGCGACGAGCAGCTTGACGGCATGCACCAAACCGTCAGGTACCTCAGCCTCAAGGTATCCAAGCTCCATCGTCACCTGTACTCCGTTACTAGTGTCCGGGTGCACAGTCGGCGGTGATATAGTAGTGATGCGTGCAGGCTTGCGCTTGAGGTCGCTGTAGTATTGCGAGGTCGCCAAGGTAAGCGTGGTGCTTGGCGTGTTGTTGTAGACAATGCTGGTAATGCTGCGCACAGGTCCAATAGGAATCTCCCAAGTGCCTTTAAACTTGTCGAGGTACATGACCGCCGTGACGTCGCCCAGCTGTACGTTGCAATAGTTCTGCACGTACTCGATGGCCGCGCTGCGTAGCGCCTCAATCAACGTGTCCTCGTCGCTGTGGTCTACGCGCAAAAATGTCTTCAGGTCTGCGGTGCTTACAATGCTGGCCTCATTAGCCGTGCCAGTAATCTCTAAAGTGTAGTACATGGGTGCAAGATAAAAAAAAGGCCCCGCATGGTTGCGAGGCCCTTTCTCATTCATTCAATCTAACCTTACGAGTCAGCTCCCAAGATAGTCGCCTGAGCGAAGACCATAGCACCGAGGGACTCAGCGCGTCGAACTTTTGCATCGAAGAAAGTATCAACAACGATCTTGACATTGCCCTCTGACAACTGGCTGAATGGATCAATAGTTACATCCAATCCGCCCCAGTTGGCGTAGAACAAGTCAGTCCAATCTCCGTAGTACAAGAAGCGCAAAGCTGCACCGTTTGCACCGAATGCTGCGTCCTCTGCATTGCTTAAGAATTGAGAAGCGTGTACAAGAGTAGCATCAATTGACGGCACTGTTCCGCTTGACAAAACATTGTAACCCATCATTTGACCGTTCTCAACCAAAGCGCTGACGTTTGAAACGTTGGCGAGGCTCATCAAGAAGGCAAAGTCAGAAGGGTGAGCAACAAACGCTGTGTTGTTCTCTGCACCGTTTGCAGTGATTGTGCTCCACAAGTCACGTACATTGTCAGCAGTGATTGCTGGAATGTCGTTGTCATCTAGTTCGGCACGGCCTACAACGGTACCCGTCTTACCTGCCAAAGCAGTAGCGCCACCAACACCGTGAATAGAGTTTAAAGCGATCTTGTCCTGAGCAATGGCAATGGCTCGACCAAAGTCAGCAGCGATGACGTTGCTCATGTTGCCGCTCGTTTGGTTCATGGCCTCCTTAGTCACAGTCATTTGCTGTGCAATGCGCTGTGGTGACAAGGTCTGTGCACCCATCGACCCAGTGTTGCCGCTCACTGCCGCGCCTTCTGCCGGTGTAGAAGCGGCGTCAGTTGGAAGCGATGGCATCTTGATGTCACCAACAAAACCGTTGAGCTGTGTGGCACCAGTAGCTGCAAGCAAAGAGTTTGCACGCAAAGCGCCAACCAACTCTGTTACCTCAGTGGCTACAGTTGTCACTGCGTCGTTTACGCCTGACTGGCCGGAGTCAACACCGTAGACGTTACGAGCTTCAACCAACATGCTCTGTGGAATTGCAAAGTTTCCGCGAATCTCAAGGCCGCGTGAAGATGCTTCGTGTCGTGCTTCTTCTAATGCCTCCTTCTCCAAACCTGTCAATACCTGACCGTTTGACAATTCGCGCAAAGCCTTACCAAAGTCA
>VTLG01003722.1_pt1 | contig 15641 bp, 24 predicted proteins | sample 4694571 | NCBI WGS metagenome assembly VTLG01 (sample SAMN12604809, study PRJNA352737) | marine metagenome | biome: ENVO:00000447; feature: ENVO:00000209|ENVO:00000569|ENVO:01000036; material: ENVO:00002151; isolation source: viral sequences binned using virsorter ...
TGGCATACGGCTTCGCTAATTCGTCGTTTTTGCAGCCTTTGGGCTGATCCTTTGAAGTTAACATTTGTCTGCATTTGATGAGTGTGTAAGTCACCCTCTCCCGGTAAATAGGTTTGGCAACTAAAACAATAAGAGTGCCCGTCCGTGTACACGCTATTAGCGTCGGACGAGCCACAAGTTGGACACGGTTCGTGTCTTAAAAATTCGCTTTCTGTCATGTAAGCCAATCAATTGGTATGGCGTGATATGCACACCATTTAATTCCATAACGCTTGCACCATTGTGCATACGTCGTCTTTGATTTCTTAGATATTTTTTTATAGGGGTCTTGAAAGACCATGCGTAAATCTATTTCCGGATGTTCTTTAACCACTTGTCGGGTCTTACGCCTACTGGTGGGGTCCCAATATCCTTTCACTTCTAGAATTACGCCGTTAGATAAAATAAAATCTGGCGTATAAAGGTGCTGAATTGTATAAGAAAAGCTTGCACTTTCGTATTCATAATCAACACCTAGTTCACATAAGAGATCAGAGACTTTCTCCTCCAATCCTGATTTAAACATTAGAAGTCGTCGTCTAATTCGACTGAGCTAGGGGCTAAGTCTGGTTGTACATTTGGATCGTCAGCTTTAAAGCCAGCAGTTGTACCAAACAATTCTGCTACTCCGTCCTCGTCCAAGTCGCCAGTGTCTACACCAGCTCCAGTTTGTACGGATACTACTTGCACTCCACTAAGCTTTAGTGAGGTACCGTATGTAACACCATCACGGAGTATATAAGGCTTTTGAATAAAGCCAATCTTAACTTTGGATCCTTCATAAACGGGTGTATCTAGATTAGTTATTGGTGTACCTTCAGTGTCTACAACTGGAGGACGCTTGTCTTCTGCCCATGAAAACTTAACGATGTATTTACCTTCGCTAACTTCTTCCCATGGTTCAGGGCGTAATGTAGATCTCTTTGGGTTCTTGAGTTTACTTTCTGCCCATTTAAGACAGTCAGTTCTCTCTTCTTCAAGTGCATTAACTAAGTCACTATCAACAATTGCTTTAAGTGAATAGCCAAATTTACTTGGCTTCAGTACAGCTTGATAACCACTAAGAGTTACAGGCTGTGGGGTTATGTGTATGTTTCTTGCCATTAACAAAAAAAGTAAGTGGATTCAATTACGGATTCTGGTTGCAGATCTCCAATAATCGGTGGTTCAGACTCAGCTCCAATAGCTTGGGCGAAGTCGTTAAGGAAGTCATGCTCCGCAAAGAGGTGCATGTATGTATCTCTAACTAAGGTGGATAACATAGTCATATCAGTAGCTCTGCACAATACCGAGTCATGTATCAGACTGATAGGTGCATCGAACTGGGTGGCTGATATGTGTAGCAGTGATGCGTCTAGCGAATGAATAAGGTTAGGAGCTGTAGCGTTCTTGTGATGACGTAGATCTACGCCTTTCTCACCGTCAGCTATTTTGATTCGACATCTACCTAAGAGCATTAGCTCAATGATTTTGGTATCCATCTTCATAAGTCTCTGTGTTACACGGAAACCTGAAGGCGTAACCCACATCAATTCAGTAGCACCTTCTCGTATAGCTCTACTAACCTCGGATTCTATCCATCGCATAACTTTCATCGGTCCCGGGACGACATCTTCCATAGCGTCACGGACTGCTTTGACTACTTGAGTCAGTTCTTCTTTTTCAACCTCAATATCTATATCTTTGAATGCGTCACGAATATACTGTCGATTGCTAAAAGGCTTAGCGTTGTACGGAATTGTCATCACGCAACGCTTGGTTTTTTTCCTATCCCAATAGGGACGTAACCTCTCAGGTATCTGAGATCTACTCTGTTCTGCTATTACTGCGTAAGCATCTTGCGGTTTATCACTAGGTAATACATTTACCAGTGAAGCTGTGGACTTATCTCGTGCTAATCCTGCTAGTATCTGTAGACCTGAGCATGTAGCATCGGTTGCCACGGGTAATCCTGTAGTTGTTCTCGACTGCTTGATAATTACTGCATAGTATTCTTCACATGCAGCAAGAAATTGCCAAGGTTCGTCAGCAGTTTCCCAGTCCCCGATATTATTTATCGGATCTGTAGCTACACGTATTATCCTTGCTTTATTCTCAATAAGCTTCGGCCACATTAGTCTCTCGTCTAACGTTGCCTTATCAAGACCAACAGTTGTTGCTACTTGGAAAGCTAACCATGACTTACCATCTTCAGTTATCTCAGCCTCATTAGAAAACCTAATAAGACTCTTACCAAAGTCAGTATCTTGTGGTGTTAGGAAACTAGGTATAGGGTATGCTCTACCTCTATAGTCGTAGCTCCAAGGAATGTAGTAGTCTTTGTCTTTAAACTCTCTGGCTACATTCATAGTCATACGAGTACGACAACTAGCTCTCCATTCGTTAGCGTTCTTGTTCTTGGCAGTAGCTGCCTTCTTCTTCCACTCCTTCCTAGCTGTCTCATTTGTCTCAATATCAAATGGCTTAGGAGGTTCAGGATAATGTAGTACGGGATGAAACTTTCCTACCTCTATCTGTCTCTCTTCTAACTCTTCAGCAACTTGTACTGTAAAGGGATTCAGACGGTATTTTACTTTCTGTATTGAGTTCAGAAACTTATAAATAGTTTCCCCCTGTATAGGTAGGGGTACCCCTCTGCGTACCATCTCATGGCACTGCGTTAGCTCGTTTAAATAGTAGCCACCTTCATGTACTGGAGACCAGTCTCGTGGTTCTACTAACATCGGCCACGCCATCGGACTAAACAATTCAGCTAGTCTGACTATCTCTTCTTTCTGTGAATTAAAAGCTGGTGTAGGTTCAATGTATTGGTCAGATCTTTTTGCTACTCCCTTGGTGACTCTCTCAAACCAACCACTGGATTCACATATACAATCTAAAAACCAAGCACCTACCTTTACACGTATTGGTACAGTCCATGTACGCCATGCTGGAATATCATGCTTCTGGATGATAGTCTGCATAGACTTACGTTTATATTCTGTACCCTTAGCTTGGTGCCAGTAGTTGTCCTTGAGAGTTTTGAATAGAGCTGGTGCTATATCCTCGTAGTATCTCATCTGACTTTCAGCTTCTAGAGCTGCACCTATGGCATCAGCAACCTTTAATATTTTTGAATTATCTCTGCGATTAGAAAATACTTTATCGAATGTAAGCTTAGCTGTGATAGCTGCCTGTGATTCAGTGTCTATAGCCATGATATATGGCAGTAGCTCAATCAAATGTCCAGCACCACCCTTAGCTACTTCTAATCGTTTCTTTTTCTTCTCGTCTATATACTTTATCAAATACGGTAGGAGAGTTTCTATACTTGCAGAGCCAAAAACTGTGGCAGAGCCGTAATCTTTATCAAGTAATTTCTTGGTATCAGATCTGATCTTCTCTAAGCCACCTTTAATCTGTTTTCGCTCGAAACTCGCCTGTCTTTCTAGATCAGACTTAAGCATTTATTAGTCGGTAGATTACATAAATTAAAGTATGCAAAGGTGTATATATCTATAAACCATTGCAATAAAAAAGATCTCAGCTATACAGCCAAGATCAGGTTACACCACTGTATTCAGATTTCGTAAGATTTTAAGTCCGGCGTGTCTACCAATTCCACCACACTCCCAAGGGATCTCGGCGAAATAATTGTAACAGACACACTTAACATATAACCTAAACGTAAAGAAAAGTGGTGTTTTGCAAACCTTGTAGATGCGGTAGATTACACATATGCAAAGTCTACTGAGTTAGCTCGTTTGCTTAGATCCTTATCAAATGAATGTAAGTATCTTTCAGTAACACGGGTCGAGCTATGACCTAAGTGGGTAGCAACATCAACGATGTTCATACCTGATTGAACAAGTAGGGTTCCACATGTATGTCTCAGTCCGTGAAATTTCCATGGACTGTCAATACCAACCGGTTTTTGTAATGCTCCAGTAATACATCTGTTGAACCATGTCCGCATCTGATCGGCATTTAACCAGTCATCTGCAAACGTATGTCCATATGGATTAAGAGCAATACGCTTAGTAAGAATAGGCATCAATGAATCGTGAATACCTATGAAACGGGATTTACCCTTCTTACCTTTAGGAAATAATATCTCAATTGATTTATGCTCAAGATTTATCTTGTCATTAGTCAGCTTGAGTATCTCTCCTTGTCTCATCCCTGATAACGTAGCAAACAGAATAATATCTCCTAGATCATCATTAGCCAGAATACTTCTAGCGTACTTAATCATTAAGTTGATTTCTTCTGAAGTGAATGCGTCCCGGGAATAAGATGTCTCAGCCTCTGGGTATCTCTCGAATCTAGGGACTGTCCAGTCCTGACTCAAGATCTGACACTTTTGACAAAACCTGAGAATAGTACTAACTGCTGATACATACCTATTTAGTGAGGCATGTGATAGAGCGTACTTGTTCTTGAGTTCCAGACAATCCTCCAATATCATGCGATATGTAATCTTGTGTGGGTCAATGGTCTGAGGGTGAAACAAAGTAAACTTACCTGAGTAAAGAATTGCAGACTTGCGTCCACTATTCTGCCACTCCCTGCGATTGATGAGTGTGTAGTCTCGGCATTGTTTCCAAGACGTGTTGGTTCGTGCCATAAAGTTTTTCTTTGAGAGATTTAACTAAGGCATTTCCCTGTTTCGTCAAGGTCAGAGAGTACCGCCTACGATTAGAAGGATCTCTGTCCTTGCTAATCAGGTTCATACCCTTTTTACCGTAACGGTGTTGGTGTGCTAAGTAGTCAGTGTTCCTGCTACCAGCAGCATTGCTGTAACCTAGCTCCTCCTCGAGTGCTTGCTTATGACAGCCATCATGTGAGGCTATGTATAAGAAAGTGAGCTGGAGTTGCAGAGGCATTTCAGGATCAAACTTTACAAACTCTTCCATACATTGGAAAAGCTGTAGCATTCGACTATCCGTCAGTGTCTTCTTGAATGGATCGCTCGATCTGTCCATCTATAGTCATAGGGTTGGCACATTCGTACTGTAGCACGAATCTACCGAGGTGTATATCAATGTCACAGAATTTTTCTTTGTCCATGCCTATGTATAAACTCCCGTTGGAGAAAATTTGCATTAATTATTTGAGGTTGAGTTAAGAATAGTTCAAATATAACAGTAGTAAGTATAAATTACTACACCTTCTTTTTAATGATCTGACGTTTTACACGGTTAGTGTCATCAGATAGCTGCTGTGACATAATGTTAAGCAGTTCATCGTGATTAGGATGCACAGCTATTTCGCTTAACAGTTTGTTGTAATGTTTGATAAAAAGTCTTTCAGTCATTTGTTATTAAAGTCCAGTGGTAGGTCATTTGGCTTGAGGTGATACAGTCCCTCATTAGTACACAGCACAAACTCTTCGCCGTTCGTGATCGCTTTTTTAATGCGTTGACGGCAGTGATGATGTGAGCTGTATATCTTTTCGGTAATGCGTCCAGTCTTTGGATCAGTAATTCTCATCATTGAGTCCACTGAATCTGGGATCATGTAGCCATGTATCTTCCAACTTTCAAATTCCTCATAGCTTAAGTTCGGAAAGAACTCGTCAGGTGAATCAGCTATAGCCCTCCAATTATTGGGAAAGTATTTACGTGTCATATCTATCTCCTAGGTATTTAATGTCTACAAGTTTGTAACCATATTCATCACACCAGACCTTGGCAGTCCAAGCTGCGTCCTCGAGGTCGGGTGCTTCGTAATACGAATAGTGGGTGTAGTCTGATTTGAGCGTGTCGTACGCCATTTGATAAGATGCCATGAGCCTGATGAGTGTGTTGGATACCTGTTCCGGGTGGAGGGTTTATTGACTGTCAGGCGTAGTCCATGCGATTAGATGTCGCAAGTGTTATGGGTAGGTATATCTGTCTCAGTGAATGCACATATTAAATAGTTCATTTGCTGTGCTTTCTTTTGCATTTGTATAAGAGTGTCAATCACCTCTTGAAAAGAGGATGCTTCGTCAAGGTTCTTGTTGTACTTCCATGCAACTTCATAGACAGAAGCTACGAATGCTGCTTGATTCATACGTCTTTGAGTATTTCCTCCAATAGTTTTAGTTGTTTCATGTCCATTTGTTTAAGGACTTTGGTGTCAATACACTTCTCGATACCTAATAGTTCAGTGCCTTCTACACATTTGGCAAAGGCTTTCATGTATGGTGTTTTCATTATTAGCACTGCTCCGTAAAGGCATGGTCTTGGGTCTCGACACCTTCATCCCAAGTATCTATAGCCCATCTTTTAGAAGGGTCATATTGATAAGCTCTTTCACGAGCTTGATCTTCGTCTTTAGCTACCTCATAGTATTGAGAATGAGATTCAGCCATAGCAACTCTGAAAGTAGGCATTAGTTTTTCCTCGGATCATTAGTAACTACTCCAACAACTGGGTTGTCAAAGTCTTTAAGCCTTGCTTGAACAAGGTCAGGTCTACCGCACCAACTACAGTTATGTGGGTTGATACGTCCCTCACTAGATACAACATGGGTGTAATCCCTTGCTGTTCTACGCTTTAGCGTGGTGCCATCTGGGAATGTGGCTGTAAGAGTTCTTGGTTTTAAATGGTTGTGATACATAATTAGTCCTTACATGGCTTGAATAGTTCTCTCCTTTCAGGAGCGTTCTTGATCTCGTAATAAGCACGGATACCTTCAGCTATCTCTTTGATTGCATCAACGGCATAGCTATCTTTTTCTAAGTCGAACAAGTTGTTGTGCTTTGCACAGACAAAGTTCCTAAACATACGTACAACTGCTTCTGGTTCAACACCATGTACAGCTACGTGTCCTTCGTCACTATCAATAAGCACAGCTCCGCCCTTGGAGTACGGGCTGTCCGTGAAATAGCTAACGTTGTCGCAGTCCATGAAGAATTCATGGTTAGTTTCGTGTCTCAAATTGCCTCCGCATGATGAGTGTGTACAGTAAGAGCAGAAGCCCTCAGCGTACGCAGTTATACTAAGGTGCATAAGTAGCGTACGAGGTGAGCGTCCATGCTATATGTTGGGTAGCTCGACAGTCCTTGGTCTTGACCGTCCATGAGACTTAAGCTGTTTATCTTCCAGCATGCGTGCATACGCCCACTCCAGCACACGCTCGAGTTGTGCCTCCGTGATACGCATGCCCTTGTATGTGTACACTTGCATGCCTAGTACCCTGCAGATGCGAGGGCTTCGGCGTCATCCATGTAGTTGTCAATGAATCCTTCGGATTCCTGTTCGTAATCACCACATCGACAAGAACAGTAGTATTCAACTACTGCCCATACAGCAGCATTCTTTAGTTGCTGTATAGATACAGCTTCATCCCTTTCGTAATTGTGGATAAAGCCTATGTCATAGAGGATCTCCTCTATGTCTGACTCGTATTGGTCATAGAACTCTGATGTCTCAGAGTAGTAGATGAAACCACTAACGCCCATTGAGCAGCCGTGATTCATCACATCTCTGCACTCTTCGATACAATCGAAGCGAGCATCGAGAGCTTCTTTTAGAAGATCTTTAATCATAGGAAATAAGACCAACCTGATTGGTTGGTAATAGCTGGGTGAGGAGTCGAACCTCACCTACACCAGTCAGCTAAGCGAAGGCTATAAGCCTTTGCTGTCTAGTTAGGTATCTAGATGGTGCCTTACTACTGTTGGTACAACCAACAAACTCGTAAGTCATAACGCCGGTAGCCTTGACTGCTCTCTTAGAGCGGTCAGTGTAGCTACAAGTAACAGCATTGTTACTTAGTTCTCTGATCCAGAACCCAAGAGACATATTGTCATTCATCAACAAGTTGATAAGCTTGAGTCTGTCAACATTGGAGTACAAGTACTCATAACCGTTGGTGTAACGGATGACTGCAGTAGCAGTGAATGGATTGACAGCAGCGAACTCAACAGCAGCAGAATATCTAGGTTTTACAATGAACATGATCGAAATGTATAAAGAACAATTCATCCAAAGGATGAGAGCTAGTGATGGAATCGAACCATCATGTGACAGCCATGTCTAGCTAGTAGAGATGAGACTCTCCTCACCCTTAACAGGGAGAGTCGAGTATCTCTAGCTATGTCACTTGAAAACAAGTGGCGGTAAGTATTGAACAGCTACGCTGTCCTGATTGAAAGCAGATTTATAAATCTGAATGATGTTGTCAATAACTGATTCATCCTTTACGGATGTACTGACTAGCTTTGTCTTCTCTCGTGAACCATGCCACATACCAACACCATCAAGGATGGTAAAGCCATCAGCTAACCGTTGGTCGAGTAATCTCTCAAAGGACTCCCAGTCCTTGTCGGATACAAAGCCCCCTGTAGGTATGTCACGTCCGAAGAACATTTGAACTTGCATTTCATTTGTGTAAACAAATGCCAACTCCTCGACTCGAACGAGGGTGCACCCCGGTGGATGGGTTGGCGGTGTGTACTTCCCATGCTTCGACATGTATGAACGCTGTGAGGGATGTGCTCCTCGGTAGCTTCGCTAAGATCCCTTGTTACAGGTCGCCGTCACCGCTTTCTCTGCGGACTTGGAGCTCTACACTCCGCTTATCAAGGCCGGTCAACTTCTTGTCTTGTTGCTGGCTGTAGGGTCACTGCCAGTATCACCAGACTCAACAACCTTTACGGTTGTATGGCTGCTCTTAACTCGTTGTTAGAGTTTGAGGTGAGTTGTGTTTGAAGTTATTGAGACTCTCCTCACCCTTATCAGGGAGAGTCGAGATAACAAGAACATCAACAACTCATCCTATTGTTATTATACCGAAGTGTATTCTATTTGGGAACTGTACCAATTATATTTCTGTCACAATAGTAATTGTGCTTTGATCTGAGAAATGTTAAGGCAACAGATCGAGAGAGATCGAGACGCATAGCTAAAGCTATGAGGTCGTTCGATTTTGCCTCGCTCGCTGCCGAAACGGAGCGTAGCACATGAAGAACACAGCAAAAAGCACTGCCATCACTGGATTCTCGGCAGACTATACATCCCCCGTGCCTGTTTTTCGACCCCCCTTGGGGGGATTTTGCAGCCTGCTATACTACGTTAACCACTTCAGAGATTTACGTTATTTTTTAAAGAGCTTTAGTTGATATAAGACAACCATTGTAAGAGACGTCCAGAATAATACTTCAATTATCATCTATATCACCTATCGACATCTCCCAACCTGTATCGGTCTTCTTCATACGTACTTCAGGTTGTTTTAGGACACCAGTTTTTTCAAAGTAGTCCTGTTTATACTTCCTTACTGCAGTATCTACTTCATGTGCAGACTTAAGCTCTATATATCTGTTCTCTATCCCAATTAAGTAGCCTAATATAATCCAGTTAATAGGTTTCCAAGGAGTTCTCAAACTCTTGTATAGTTTCTTAAAGGTATTTAACTTAAGTTTTGGCATATATACTGTTATTACTGTTTAGGTAGTTAGTGGAGTTGTTTCATTAATATCTTTCACCGATATTAGTTAAAGGGGCTGGTAGTTTTAGTACCTAGCCCCCTACAAGGGTCCACCCTTCCCCTGTATAGGTAGGGGTACCCCCCTACATCCAGTGAGGGCTTGACTTTCCGTCATCTATCCCTCTAGCTTGTTGTCTTTGGTCTTTATCCATCCCTAACACCAGATGGTTAGTGGCTTGTTGGGGATTATCAATAAATGCTTCCAACATATCTAACCATTCTTCATTCTTCCTTATATTTACCTGTTCTTGTGCAGAAATAGATAGTGCATCTGTAAAGTACTTAACCCCTTGGGCTAGACAGTCTAATCTGTCGTCGTGTTTCACAGCGTACTTCTCCCGGCACATCCTACTCATTTGATAGAAGAGCATGTAGAGGAGTCTATTTTCTGGGGGTAATTCTTTGTTTGAGTTGTAATCCCAATCAATAACCCCACGGTCAACAACAAGACGATGTTGATTAAGCACAGGTTCAAGACTGTCAATGATTCTGTCTTCTTTCCTAACAGTCGCTCTAACTTCATCAATAAGTATTCGCTGTTTTGTCTGTTGAATATGCTTTTTAAATAGTTCACTTACGATTCCATCTCCAAAGTTTGTCTCGACAACCAACGTTGTAACATTGAACTTTTTACATCCTCTAAGGATGTCGAGCAAGGTATTATCGCTGTAGCCATCCCTGTATGCACGCATTTCATGCAGATAGAGGAAGCCGTTTTTTTGGGATATATACGCAGCAGTAGTTTCGTCGGAACCCCGTCCTGACGGGTCAACGCTGCAAATTGTCTCGGTATATTCAGTCCATTCTCCTTGCAATTGCATAGGTGAATAGAAATAGTCCCCGGGGAGTCCCACTGTTGGTAGGTCTTTGATGGCATTTCGGGGATCTGAGCACCAGATGACATTGTCGGGTGCAGTAGTAGTATTGACACTTGTAACAACAAGATCAGACATTTTGAGGGGAAACTTCTCAGCGTCAGATAGGGAAGTGTCGAGCATGAACTGGAGAGCAAAGTTGCTTCTTCCCATGGACGCTTCTCTTTCCACCAAGTCATCATCATCAAAACGATCAGGGTCAGTGCAAGTAAGTGGTATAGCACCATTATCTATGTCCTCTTGTAATTGTGGAGCTATTAATCCGTCGTATGGTGTTGTATCTTTTGGGAATCTGGCTGGCCAAACAAATGGTCTATAATTCCGCTCTGCCAACTTACGATAAACAGTAAAAGTAGTCTGAGGAGTCCCGAGATACATAATACGGCTATCGTCTTCCGGCGTAAGGATTGACTCGGCTTCGGTACAAAGTTGAAGTAGTTTTTCACGCATAAACTCCGTCATACTGTTCCCGGGAACCTCGATGTCGTCGAGAATCATAAGATCCGCACGTGATCCAGTTAACTGACCAGTAATACCTACGGATTTCACGGAGGGAGCTTGGTGAGGGCTGCAATTGACGTCGAAGCTGATACGAGACCACCTTGAGTCTTCGCTTTTTGGTTGTAAATGTTTTAACCAAGGTGTTTCAATAATTATTTTCTGTAAGAAGATACTCATGTTGTCTGCCCTCTCCTTAGAGGCAGAAATAATCATTATTTTCTTTTCCGGGTTATTAAATAGAGTCCAAAGAACAAAAGCACCAGTAATCCCGCTCTTACCAACTCCCCGAAACGCCTGTATCTGTAGTCGCTTGGGACCACTCTGCAAATAATCTGCAATTGCATATTGTGCCCTCGTAGGTTGTGGAAGATCTAGCTGTGCCCACAATGCTTGCAGAAACAGCTTGAAATCGTCCTGTAGGGCGGTTAAAGTGTCATTCATATACTAAGGTGTATTTATCTTGTAAAACGTCCTACACGGGTCTTACGGTCCGCATCTATCTTCTTATTAATAAACATATCTAATGGTTTTCCTTCAGCATCAACCATGCCTTCAGCAGCAGCTTCCATGTAATACAAATCTTGGTAGTTTTTTACCTTTTTGTTGTATTGCCATTGTGCCATTTCTCCTACTCCCCACATAACAGTTGCAGGAATCCACATTTTAGGAAACTTAAATCCAACTAAACCTAAAACACCAGACGCACCTTTTATCTCATTTATTCTTTGTTGCTGTTTAGTTTCTTTGTTATCCATAAATGTACCAGCTATTACGCCAGTATCACCAATAGCACCTAGTACTGGTAAAACTACAGCAGCTTTCTTAATAGGAGCTGGTATTGCTTCTATAACTTTGCTTCCAGTAGTAATAGCTTGCTGAACTTTCTTATTATTAACTGTTGTCTCAAATATAGTCTGTCCGCCTCTTTTAATATTCTGGATAATACCTTTAGTAGTAGGTTTAGCGGTTTTGACAAACTTACCATTCTGTAGTTCAAACCCGGGTAAAGCACTTTCAGCACTACTATATTTTTTAATATCGTCTAGTGATTCTATTTTAGTTTCAGCAGGAATAATTCCTTTTTCTTTATAGTTCTCTACAACATCTAGTAATTCTTGGTCAGCTTTATACTTAGCTTGGTTCTTAGCTATTTCAGCATTTGGGTCACTATATCCTGTAGCAGAATCAACTACTTGACCACCTTTTAATTGATAATCTTTAGGTAATAAGTTAGGGTCTTGACCTCGTTGTCTTAAATGCCAATCTGTAAATGATTGCATCCAAGACTCTGGTATAGCTAATTCTCTGGCTAAAGCTCTTTTATTAGAAAAAGGTGTTCCTCCTTTTGATCTATTTGCATTAATAAGTTCAGGAGCTGCATTATCACCCGTATTGGGTGCATCTAATACAGAAGGTATGAAATGACCTATATCAAAACCTATTCCAGACGCAGCTTTTATATCTTGGTTTCTTTTACCAATTGCGTTCCAACTGGCTCTCATTTCTTTAGCCCACTTTTTACCTAAACCGGGTTCAATCTTTTCTGCATAGTCAATAACTCTCTGAGATACTTTGTCATGGAAGTATCTTCTATCAAATTTAAACTCTCCAGAGCTACTAACCTTAATTGGAAGACCTTTCCATCTCATATTGGAAATCTGTTCCAATTGGTCAGGTGTTTTTTGTGCTTCTGTAAGTTTGCTAAGTGCTTCATTTTGCACCATGCTATTTAATATTTCTTGTCTCTTCTTATTAAAAAAAGCTTTTTTAAATTTTTTATCACCTATTGTGGTTGGATCTTCTTTAGTAATTCGGTCCCAATTTGCATTTAAGTATCTTTGTAGATAAAGTTTTAAATCATCAGAATTTTTAAACTGTGTAGGTATTAAACCTTCTTTTCTATATTCGTTAAATAAAAACTCTAAGTGTTTAGGGTTATTTAAGTTTGTAGCTAGTAGTGGTAAATCTTTTTTTAATTTAGCCCCAGCAATTGTATCTTCTTGAAAACCTTTCTGGATTGACTCAAATACTTTCTTTTTTTCGCTTATCATTTAACGTCCTGAATAAAGGACGCTTCTTTTGTGTTTCCATAAAAAAAACCCCTGTCGAAAGGGGCGGTTTGTGTTAGTTGTACTTAGGTGTATAAGTTATGCAGCGATGTGTTCGCTTATAAGTCGCTCTCTCTCAGGTTGACTTCCAAATGTTTTTCGACTCCATCTGAGCCAATGACTACTACCTTTGCCTTGATTACATTTCCGACACGCTGGTACAAGATTCGTTGTAATTGATTCCCCACCTCTGCAACGAGGCTGGACGTGATCGAGTGTAAGTTCTTTAAATTCATAAGTTTCTCCGCAATAAACGCATGTACAATTAAAGTGCTCTTTAATAGCTCTTCTCCAGAGCTTCTTGGCTTCAGGACTTGTCATGGTTATTAAATTGTGTAAATAATGTTTTGTACTAGGTAGTAAAGGGGTCATGCTGTACGCTTTCTTCTTTCGTTCCCACGGTTGTAGGAAGCAGTGGTTAAACGGGTGCGATTAGTTCCGGGTATGTGGGCATTATCTTTGCCATCACCTTTAAATCCGGTACCTCTTCTTTTGGTTCGACGGTCAGCCCTATTAGCAGCGACTCGTATTTTTAAACCGTGTGCGGTTTTGTTATATGCTTTCTGTTGGTCTTTATAGTTACCGTTAGCATATTTAGGTCTATTCTTTTTTCGATTAGACTCATATGTTTTATCGCTTGCCATACATTCTCTCCTTAATAAGAGATGGGTCGATCTGTGGCATAACTTCAGCTAACTTGGATAATGGGTTGCCATCGTATGCAACACCACTTATATCGTTTGACTTCAGCCAATCACAGGCTGCTTTTAAGTCTTGAGTAGTAGCTTCTCCGCTTTTTACTCTTGCTAAAAATTCTTGTGTGACTAACTGGTGTAATTCATTAAATTGCTCTTCAGTTGCCTTTTTCATTGATTTTCATAAAAAATGCCCCTCCAGAATCGCCTGTAAGGGGCTTGTAATTTTGTCCGGGTACGATAGTAACCCCTAAATTGACACATTAAAGGTAAATGTGATTCTATAATTATCTTTATCTAACTTTGCTGGTTGTGGTGGTACTTTATGTCTTGTACTACTAGGAAAGATATAAATACTACCTTCTTCAAGAGGTACATAATTATCTGTGTAAGCGTTACTAAAGTTTTTAGGTTCTAAACCAAATAAACTATGTATCGCTCCTAATTCTGGATGTTTATTTGTAAAGACAAGACCTTTATGTACTTTAGGGTCATACTTCATTACATACAAACCAGAAAACAATTCTGGTAAATGGTCATGCTCTTCTTGGTATTGATTAGCTTCATACATATTGAACCAACTACTAGATATTCTGTAAGTTATTGCTGAATAACCTAATTCGTTCATGTAGTCATCTATATATGCAAACATTTCACTTTCTAGATCTTCTTGACCGTAACCTCGTAAGAATGTCTGATAACTGTCACAAGACCACCACTCGTCATGGTTGTTTTTGTCTTTTCTATTTTTTATATCTTCATACAGTAAAGGTTCTAACTTACTTTTAAATTCATCATGTTTTTTGAATTTATCTATATATAAAGGAGAACTAAATAAATGATTAATTTTCATATAACCATCCTGTCATTATATATTTAGTTTGTTTTGTAGGAAACCCTTGATGTAAATATGTCCAAGTTGCTGGAAATATTAAACATCTACCAGCTTTAGGTTCTACTTGATCTCCGTTCCAAAACTGTGTCCATCCTTCTTTAACTGTATTTAGATAAAGAATAAAAGTAAGTAATCTTCCTGTCTGATAGTCATGGTGCCAAACATAACCGTTACCGGGATCTGTTCTTTGTATTTGATAACCAGTATCTCTTAAGTTTGCAGACGCTTGGTCAGGACTTAAATAGGCAGGAGGAGCACCAGTAAATCTGTGATATGTTTTATAATTTCTTAGATATTCATTATATTTTTTTATTAAATATCCTATTAATTCGTAGAAATATGAATCTATATCTTCCCAACCTTTGTGGTGAGAGGTCATATCTGTGCTGTTTTTAAAATCTAACCTAATACCACTTTCAGTTACACCAGCTTCGTGATGTTCTTTACTGTTTTCAAATTTATCTATAATTTCCTGACATTTTTCTGGAGGTACAACATCGTTATACACCCAGATAAAAGGGTCAGTAAGGATGGTGGTATCCATTTTTTATAGACCTAAGCCTTTTTTAACGATGACTACTGCCTTATCGTCTAAATCGTTATCTGTCTGCTCTACTAATTTTTCTAGTAGTTCAATTACAAAAGTCTTGAATTTTGGAGACTTAAGTGCAGATAGCACGAATGGTTTAAGGATTGCTAACATTGTTTTTTAATAATGATTGAATAGGTACGACGTCGGAGCACACGTGGTAAACACGTGACCCGGGTCGCAGGGTAAAGCCCTTTTGCTGGAGTTCAGCACATTTAAGTGCACGAACCAGCTCGAAGTCTAATTTGTTTTTTTGTATCTGACTCTCAGCCATGCGTTCGCATTGCTTAGTCAAATCTCTATTTAAAGGAACTGAAAAGTTTATTTGAAACCCCCAGTTTTCTGATATGACGTAACCATCTTCTGTCTGTGGTTCCGTATCGTTGCCCATATAAAAAGGAGAAAAAGTCATCGTGCTTCCATTACACGAAATGTTATTACCGAAAGATTGACGACTTGGTGCTCCGTTATTTTGAAATT
>VTLG01005439.1_pt1 | contig 15641 bp, 17 predicted proteins | sample 4694571 | NCBI WGS metagenome assembly VTLG01 (sample SAMN12604809, study PRJNA352737) | marine metagenome | biome: ENVO:00000447; feature: ENVO:00000209|ENVO:00000569|ENVO:01000036; material: ENVO:00002151; isolation source: viral sequences binned using virsorter ...
AATGCAACGCATGGTTGGCACTTCTACGATAGTAGCACAAATGGCGATTTACATATTAAAAGTGAAGCAAGTGGAACTCAAACTGAAGTTATTAGATTCACGCGAGCAAATCAATATGTCGGCATTGCCACAACTTCGCCGTCCGCAAAACTTGACGTAGTTGGTGAGGTGCAAGGAAGTAGTGGATTCTATGTTACAGATGGATATACGGCAACCGGATATAGTCAGACTAATACAACAGATCATGGACAATATCAAGCCGGATTTACAGATCGACATGGGTCGGCTAGGGCATCGTTTGAATGGGGTCATAGCAATGGCGATGGATACGGTAGTACATTAGCATGTTCAAACGGGGGTGGTGCACCATACATAGGATTTAGTTGTGGGCCTGGAACTGTTAACAACACTTGGCGTACCTTTGGCATAAGAGGTTTAGCATTAATGGTATCTCACGGTATTATGTATTTTTATGATGTAGCTGACGCTGGTAGTAATGGAGTTGGGCAAAATAATCAGGGCACATCCGGCACCGCTGATAAAGAAGGAACCGATAGTGTTAGTCGCATAACATTGAATGCTACTAACGGAAACGCATCTTTCAGTGGTGCAGTATCAAAAGGTTCTGGTAGTTTCTTAATTGAACATCCTCTCGATTCTAAGAAAGATACCCACAATCTCGCACATTCTTTTATAGAAGGCCCGCAAGCTGACCTAATTTATAGAGGTAAGGTTGTTTTATCATCAGGCGCTGCAACAGTTAATATAGACGCTGCGGCGGGTATGACAAGTGGAACATTTGAAGCATTATGCACTGATGTACAATGTTTTACCAGTAATGAAACTGGTTGGACTGCTGTTAAGGGTAGTGTATCTGGAGCAACACTAACAATCCAAGCACAAGATAATTCTTGTACAGATACGATCAGTTGGATGGTTGTTGGAGAACGTAAAGATAAACATATGATTGATACTGATTGGACTGACTCTAACGGCAAGGTTATCGTAGAGCCCTTGAAACCAGAGGATGAAACACCTTAATTCTTAAAGTTTATACGGGAAAGTCTACATTATAAATAGATGAAAAGAATGGAGATTTTACATGGCAAATCCCGCATCAAGAGTGCAATTAAAAGAGTATTGTTTGCGGCGTTTAGGTCATCCTGTTATAGAAATTAACATCGATGAAGACCAAATGCAAGACCGCATCGATGATGCACTGGAATATTACAGAGACTATCATTACGATGGTGCCGAAAAAGTATATCTAAAGCACCAAATTACTTCGTCTGATATCACTAATGAATATATCGCAATCCCAGCTGCAGTTACGGCTGTGGTAGGTATCTTTGATATTGGTGATGCAATTAATGGTTCTAATCTATTTAATGTAAGATACCAAATACATCTAAATGACCTATTCGATTTTACAAGCACTTCATATGCACCCTATGTAGAAGCAATGAGGCATGTAGAAACATTAGAAGAATTGTTTGTAGGTAAACAGCCTATTCGTTTTAATCGTCATATGGACAGACTTTTCATTGATATGGATTGGTCCAATGATGTAAATGCTGGTGACTACATTATTATTGAAGCATATAGGTATTTGGATACAGCAACTTATACTTCGGTATGGGGTGACCAATGGTTACGCGCATACACCACACAGTTATTCAAAAGGCAGTGGGGTGAGAACATGAAGAAGTTTGAGGGAATGCAACTTCCCGGCGGTGTAACATTTAATGGTCAAACCATATGGCAAGAAGCAAACGAGGAAATACTGAGGCTAGAAGAACAGGTTATGACTAATTTTGCACTTCCGCCAATGGACATGATAGGTTAAGTAAATGACTTCTAATCTCTATTTCAACAATTACGCCTTCAGTGGTGAACAGAATCTTATTGAAGATTTGATTGTTGAAAGTATAAAAATATATGGTATGGATGTACAATACCTTCCAAGAACTATCGTAGCAGAAGATAGTTTCTTTGGTGAAGACCCACTGTCTAAATTTACTGATTCTTATGAAATGGAAATGTATATTAAGAATGTGGAAGGGTTTGAAGGTGAGGGTGACTTCCTATCTCGTTTCAATCTAGAGATTAGAGATCAGATTACCTTTACCGTATCACAAAGACGGTGGGCTGAAGAGGTTACTTTAGGTGATACTCATACGGATGATGAGGGTAACAATATTGGTAGGCCTGCTGAAGGTGATCTGATATACTTCCCCCTGACAGGTAAGATTTATGAAATTAAGTTTATTGAACACGAATCAATCTTTTATCAGATGGGTGCGTTACAGACTTACGATTTGACATGCGAACTGTTTCAATACAGTCATGAGGTTATTGATACAGGTAGAACTGATATTGACCAGATTGAGGATGACTATTCTGGTGATGCTCTGAACTTCCAGATTACGGATGAGGCTGGTAATATTCTCATAACTGAAGATAATGCATATATTCTGCAAGAAGGATATCGTATTGAGAATACAGATAAGAGTGCTAATAACGAATTCTTCGGCGCAGCAACGAACATTGACTTTATAGACTTCAGTGAAGGCAATCCGTTCTCTGAAGGAGCTAACTGGTAATGTTCGGTCACACTTTCTATCATGAAGCAATACGTAAATATATTATCATGTTTGGTAATATGTTTAATGATATCTACATATCGCGAAAAAATAACGCAGGAACGAGAATCCAGACTATCAAGGTTCCTATTGCGTATGGGCCAAGAGAGAAGTGGTTGGCGAGACTTAGAGGTGATCCGAATTTAGATAGAGAAGTTGCGGTACAACTTCCTAGACTATCCTTTGAAATTACCAATATGGCTTATGCGCCAAATAGAACATTGAACAGAATGCAAAAGAACGTTGCAGTTAGTGATGGTAATAATACACTAAGACAACAATTCGTTCCTGTTCCTTATGACTTATCCGTTTCACTATATGGAATGTTTGCAGGTAACGAAGATGCTGTACAGGTTGTAGAACAGATATTACCGTTCTTTCGGCCGGAGTGGACTAATTCAGTTAAGTTGGTTCCATCGATGGGGCACTATTATGATGTTCCTACTGTACTTAATGATATGTCAATTGAAGATTCTTATGATGCTGATTTTCAAACTCGCAGAGCGATTATATACACTTTCAACTTCACTGTCAAGGGTTTATTGTTCGGCCCAGTAACAAAGAAGGGTATTATTCGCAGAACGCTTGTCGATTTCACTATACCATCATCAAATACTGCTACAGGAAACCTTACCATCTCTAGTGCATCTACAGACGAAGGGCCACAATCCAGACTTACTATTACGCCCGGATTACTTGCAAACGGTTCACCAACCACCAACTCAACTGCAAGTATTGCGATAACAAGTATTAGTGCAAATGATACGTATGGTGTAGCAGTTGACAACGAAAATTTCTTTGATGGCATTGCTAGACATAATCATGATAGGTAAACATTATGAAGAACAATGTAACAGATGGACTTAATGAAGTTCTGGATATAGATTCCGAATTGATAGAAGTTCCTATTGAAAGAAAAGAAGTAGAAGTTCCAACTGATGTTGAAGATGATTATCAATATGCCAGAAAGAACCTGTATGATGTTATCGACAAGGGTAATGAAGCATTAGACTATCTTCTTGAACTCGCAAAGGCTAGTGAACATCCTCGCGCATTTGAGGTTGTAGGTCAGATAACTAAAACGCTTGTAGACGCAAATAATAATCTATTAGACTTACAGAAAAAAGTAAAAGACTTGGCCAAAGATGATGACCAACCACAAAACGTAACTAATGCACTTTTTGTGGGTTCCACAGTTGAACTTCAAAAAATGTTGAAAGATAAAAATGAGTGAAACCTATCTAGGTAATCCAAATCTAAAGCGTTCAAATGTAAATATTGAGTTTACAGAAGAAACTGTTGCTGAATATATCAAGTGTGTAAAAGACCCTGTATACTTCATTCGTAACTATGTACAGATAGTGAATGTTGATCGTGGCCTTATACCTTTTGAAATGTATGACTTTCAGCAAGGTATGGTTGAAACCTTTGACGCAAATAGATTTGTGATATGTAAACTTCCAAGGCAGTCCGGTAAATCCACTACAGTAACCGCATACATGTTATGGTTAATACTGTTTAATGATAATCAGAATATTGCTATCTGTGCAAACAAGGGCGCACTTGCAAGGGATTTACTCGCAAAGATAAAACTCGCATATGAGCATCTACCCAAGTGGTTACAACAGGGAGTTGTGGTTTGGAATAAGGGTGATATAGAACTTGAAAATGGTTCTAAGATTGTAGCCGCTGCAACATCATCTAGTGCTATTCGTGGTGGATCATACAACCTAATTTTTCTTGATGAGTTTGCATTTGTCGGTAATAACATGGCTGATGAGTTCTTCAGTTCGGTTTATCCTACTATATCATCTGGTACTACAACGAAAGTATTCATCGTATCTACACCATATGGTATGAATCACTTCTATAAAATGTGGGCTGATGCAGAAGAAAAGAGAAGTAATTACATTCCCATATCAGTACATTGGAGTGAGGTTCCTGGCCGTGATAATAAGTGGAAAACCGAAACCATACAGAATACTAGTGAAGAACAATTTAAACAGGAATTTGAATGTGAATTTTTAGGTTCTGCGAACACACTAATCAACCCAAACAAGTTGAGCAATCTCATTTTCCGACAACCAATTGAAGTTTGGAATGAAGTAGAGGTATATCATAAACAGGAAGCTGGTAGGGAATATGTCATAAGTGTTGACACTTCTAGAGGTGTTGGCCTCGACTATTCCGCATTCGTAGTATTTGATATAACAGAGATGCCTTATAAAGTTGTTGCTAAGTATCGCAGTAGAGAAATATCACCACTACTATATCCTAGTATCGTATACACTACAGGAATGAGATATAACGAAGCCTTTGTTATGGTGGAGTTGAATGATATAGGACAGCAAGTAGCAGATATTCTACACCAAGATTTAGAGTATGAAAACCTTTTGATAACAAGTGTGAGAGGTAGAGGTGGACAAAGAATAGGTGGTGGTTTTACAAAGAACATTCAGTTAGGTGTGAAAACAACCAAGACAGTTAAGAGTATCGGTTGCTCAAACTTGAAAGATTTGGTAGAAAACGATAAGCTCATTATTGAAGATTACGATACTATAGTAGAACTTTCCTCTTTTATAAGTAGAAAGAATTCATATGCGGCTGAAGACGGTGAACATGATGATCTCGTCATGTGTTGTGTTTTGTTTTCTTGGTTGGTTAGACAAGATTATTTTAAGGACTTAACTGATACTGATATAAGAACGAAAATATACAATGAGAAGATTCAAATGTTAGAAGATGAATCCTTAGCGTTTATGGTAATGGATGATGGACAACCCGATCCCAATGTTATAGAAATGGATGACTTTTATGACATAAACGCAATGAATCGTAATACATTTTGAAATGCAACATTTTATAAATATTGCGTATGAAGATAAAAAAAACTTGATTAATAAGTTATAAAAAGGAGAAATCTCATGGCATTTCAAGTTTCACCCGGCGTCAATGTGAGCGAGATTGACCTTACTACAGTGGTGCCTGCCGTATCGACTACGGAAGGCGCGATTGCTGCCCATCTTAGGTGGGGCCCAGTTGAAGAATTAGTTTTGGTAGATACAGAAGATAAGTTGGTTAACATTTTTAATAAACCAAATGCGAATAATGCTTCTGACTTCTTTACCGCTGCTAACTTCCTGACATATGGCAATTCACTGTATGTGGTTCGCGCAGTAGATTCGACCGCGAAGAATGCGGCATCTGCTGGTGCTGGCGCTACGTTGATTAAGAATAAAGAAAAGTACGATGAAGAATATACTACGGCTGTGACGAAGCCAGATTGGATTGCTAAGTATGCTGGCGATCTAGGTAACTCTCTGAAAGTTGAAAGTTGCACAAGCGCAAACGCTTGGGAACAGTCTTTCAGTACGAATAGCACGAATACTGCTGGTCGAATGCTTTCGACAGCAAACGTTTCGTTTACATTTACTGCTGGTTCAAATACCGTTACTGTTGCGTATGGTGGTAATACCGCACACGTAGGCGATGACGTTCTGAATAAGTTTAATCTCGGTGATATTCTTCTTAGTTCCAATAACGTTGTTTTGGGAACTGTTAAAAAGAAAGTATCAAACACTTCGATTCAGTTGGAAGGTTTCTATACTGCATTCACCGATGGTGCGGCTTCTAATCTGAAGATTGGCGCAACCACTTCTACAGTTGGACAGACTGCTGCTGTTTTGAAACGTCGGTGGGGGTATCATTCTACTTTCGATCAGGCACCTTCGACTACTGCATATGCGAATAACGTAAACTCTCAGGGCGATGCGTTGCATGTTGTGGTTGTTGATGAAGATGGAACTATTACAGGAACGAAGAATACTGTTCTTGAAGCATATGAAAATGTTTCTCAGGCTTCAGATGCGAAGACTGAACAAGGTGCGTCGAACTACTACAAGGAAGTCGTAAACCAACAGTCCTCTTGGGTTTATTGGGGTAAACATCAGGCAAGTCTAACAAAGGGTGGTGTTCGCGCTGACTTGGGCAACGATGGTACGCCTGGTTCTGGAACGAACTTTGTTTCTAACGATCTGCCGACTGCGAATAGCATGTCCGGTGGTATCGATGGTCCGGCCGCAGGGAATGACGATTACATCAATGCTGCGAATAAGTTTAAAAGCGCGGATGAAGTTGATGTTTCTCTTATCCTTTCGTCTGACCAGAGTTCTACGGTTGTTCGCCATCTAGTGAATAATATCGCAGAAGACAGAATGGATGCTGTTGTTTGCATCTCGCCCCGTAGGGCTGATGTTGTCAATAATACAGCGTATGAAGGTAAAGAAGTTACTGATACTCTTGCGTATCGTGACTCTCTCAACCTTGATTCTTCTTATGCGGTTATGGATAGTGGTTGGAAGTATCAGTACGATAAGTACAACGATTTGTTCCGCTACGTTCCTTTGAATGGTGATACGGCTGGTTTGATTGTTCAAACTGACCTTACCCGTGATCCTTGGTTCTCGCCTGCTGGATTTAATCGTGGTAACGTCAAGAACGTTGTCAAACTTGCATTCAATCCTTCCAAGTCTCAGCGTGATCAGTTGTACAAGAAGGGTATTAACCCTGTTGTCAAATTCCCCGGCCAAGGTGTGGTTCTGTTCGGTGATAAAACCATGCTCACCAAGCCGAGTGCGTTTGATAGAATCAATGTGCGTAGACTGTTCATTGTTCTGGAGAAAGCGATTTCCACAGCTGCGAAATTCACTCTCTTTGAGTTCAATGATGAATTTACACGGTCGCAGTTTAAGAACTTGGTCGAACCTTTCTTGAGGGATGTTCAAGGTCGCCGTGGTATCACAGATTTTGCTGTGGTATGTGATGGTAGTAATAATACTGGTGAAGTCATTGATAGGAATGAGTTTGTTGGGGATATCTATGTCAAACCCGCGCGCTCCATCAATTTCATTCAGCTGAACTTTGTTGCGGTTAGAACTGGTGTTGAATTCTCTGAAGTTATTGGAAAATTCTAATAAATAGATAAAAGAATAGGAGATAAAAACAATGGCATTTAATGTAAATCAGTTTGCCGGTGCATTGAAGGGTGGGGGTGCAAGAAACTCCCTCTTTCAAGTGTTTATCAACAATCCAGTAAACGCCGTCGGTGACGCTCAGGTTCCTTTTATGTGTAAAGCCGCACAAATTCCTGCCGCAACATTGGGTATTATTGAAATACCTTATTTTGGTAGACAGGTAAAGATTGCGGGTAATAGAACTTATGCGGAGTGGGCTCCTACGATTATCAATGATGAAGATTTCGCAATTCGCAATGCGTTGGAAGAGTGGAATAACTCTATCAACCAATTTGCTGGAAACCTTCGTAGTTTTGGTACATCTGCGCCTAGTGAGTATAAGTCAACTGCCCGTGTTCAGCAGTTTGATCAGTTGGGTAGTGTGGTTCGGGAATATGAGTTTGTTGGAATTTTCCCGACAGAAGTAAGCACTATTGATCTTGCGTGGGAAACGGAAGGAATTGAAGAGTATACCGTTACTTTCCAGTATGACTTCTGGCAAGTTTCTGGTGGAACGACAGGTAACGCTGGTGGAGCCGGTAGTTCCGCAAGTTTCTCAGTGAACTTGTAAAAATTGAACAATGAGAGGTGGCATAAATAATGTGTCACCTTTCATTTGTAAGGATATAAGATGGCAGTAAAACTTTTTGGATTCCGTATAGGTAAGGAGGATGAGCATAGAGATTCCGTAGTTTCTTTTGCTCCCCCCGAAAATGACGATGGTTCTATTACCGTCGCTGAAGGTGGTGTTTTTGGCACTACCATTGACCTTGAAGGAACTGCAAAAAATGAAGCAGGACTTATTACCAAGTATCGTGAAATGGTACTTCAGCCCGAGTGTGAGCGAGCGGTTGATGATATTGTTAACGAAGCGATTGTCGGTGATGAGCAAGAATCTCCTGTAAAAGTTATACTTGATAACGTTGATGTTTCATCCAGTATCAAAAATACCATCACTGAAGAATTTGATGAAATAACAAAACTCCTTAAATTTAATACGAAGGCATACAGTATCTTTAGAGATTGGTATGTCGATGGACGTATCTATTACCATGTTATGATAGATACGAAAAACCCAAGGGCTGGTATAAAAGAATTAAGATACATCGATCCAAGAAAAATTAAAAAAGTCAAAGCAGAAAAAAGAGACAATAGGGTACAAACAGGACAAGTAACACAAGAAGTACTCGCTAAAAAATACGATGAATATTACCTATACCAGCCCAAGGGAATTGGTTCCCAAGCGCAAGGTGTGAAAATCGCAAAGGATTCCATCTCATATTGTACATCAGGTTTGCTTGACAATAACAATGCTATGGTGCTTTCGCATATGCACAAAGCACTCAAACCGCTCAATCAATTGAGAACACTAGAAGACGCAACGGTTATTTACCGTCTTGCGAGAGCACCAGAAAGAAGAATTTTCTATATTGATGTAGGTAATCTACCAAAGGGTAAGGCTGAGCAATATCTGCGCGATATGATGACTAAACATAAGAACCGTTTGGTTTATGATGCAGCAACAGGTGATATCAAGGATGATCGAAAATTCCTTACTATGTTGGAAGATTACTGGCTGCCACGTCGAGAAGGTGGTAGAAGTACAGAGATTACGACATTACCTGGCGGACAAAATCTAGGTGAACTAGATGATGTAATGTATTTTCGCCGCAAGTTGTATGAAGCACTTAATGTTCCTATTACTAGACTTGAATCGGATGGTCAATTTAATCTCGGTAGAGCAACAGAGATTACTAGAGATGAACTGAAATTCTCTAAATTTGTTTCCAGATTGAGAACTAAATTTTCTGAACTGTTCTATGATTTGTTGGAGAAACAACTTCTTCTCAAAGGTATTATGACTAAGCAAGAATGGAATGAACTGAAATCGAACATCTTCTTCGATTTCGTAGAAGACAACCATTTTGCAGAGCTTAAAGATGCAGAAATTTTGGAAAACAGATTACGTCTTCTTAGTGAGGTTGATCAATTTACAGGCAAGTTCTATTCTACTGCTTGGATTCAAAAGAATGTTCTGCGTCAAAGTGAAGAAGAGATTGAAGAAATCCAGAAAGAAATTGATGCAGAAGCTGAAGATGGTGATGATGGCGCATACAATGATGATGATGAAGAAGAATCGACTATTATATAGGTGAAAAAACTATTTTTTTATAAATAGTTGTTGTAAAAGGAGATAAAATATGTCTGAATATACTACTGATGATGCTGTAAAGTTTGCAGTAAAAAGTGATGCCGCGCAGTTCAAAGCAGCGGTAAATGACATTCTTTCTCAAAAAGTATCAGATGCGTTAGAAGTGAAACGTGTCGAAGTTGCCCATTCATTTATGGCACCTAAAGTTGAAGCAGAACCAGAACATGTACCGGATTTAGAGCCAGAGGAAGTAACAAGCGATGAAGAGATTTAAAAAATTCTTAGAAGAAGAAGAAATCGAAATTGATGAAGCTAGTGCTGCTGATCTAGTCGGTGATGATGATTCGGATGAAGAGGCAACAGAATACGAGCCTCGTTCAAAAGGTGAGAAAAAGTTTAAGGATAAGCACAAGGTAGATACCAAGGAGCATCCTACGGCTGACCCTTCAGTTCATAAAGGTTCAACAAAAAAGACTACACCAGAAGGAACTAAGAAAGGTGAGAAAAAAGTCGTAAACCCTATTAAAGAGAGTATTGAAGAACTTAATGAAGATGTTATCGATACTCTCAAAAAAATCGTAAAAAACAAACAGGCACAGTCTGTTAAATTTGAAGATGGTAAAAGCACAAAGGTTGATTTGTTTACTGCCAGTGCGTTAATCGCTGTATACGATAAAGTAAATAAACAGAACCAAGAGAAAATTAAACGCATGGCAAACAAATCTTCAGCACAATTTATGAAGGTCGTTGATGTTGCCTGGAAATTGGTAAAGTAGGAGAGAAGAATGGCACTAAAACTTAAAGGCGCACAAGTTGCAGCACCTACAACTTTAGCAACTGCTAATAACGTTTCTTCTTCTACAGTAGTTCTAGTGCAGAATGCTGGTTCTACTAATAGATTAGTCACTCTAGTAGACAATGCAGTAAGCGCAGCAACTATTGGATCATTTAATCTCGGGCCTAATCAAAATGTTCGACTAGAAAAGAAATCTACGGATGAGATTTTCGCAGCACACGCTGATATTAAATTGACGCCAATTGCTCATTCAACGTAAGGAAGTCCCATGAAACTTATATGCGAAGTCAACGAAAATATCCATTACCTTACTGAAGTCGATGAGAAAGAAGAAGGTAAGAAGAACTATTTCATCGAAGGTATCTTCATGCAAGGAGATATTAAGAATCGTAATGGCCGCGTATATCCTAAAGAAGTTCTTGCAAAAGAAGTTACGAGATACAATAAAGAATATGTTCAGAAGAATCGTGCCTATGGTGAACTAGGCCACCCAACTGGACCTACTATCAATTTAGAACGTGTTTCCCATATGATTACAGAGTTGAAACAAGATGGCTCTAATTTTGTAGGTAAAGCAAAGATTATGTGCGAAACGCCTTATGGTAAGATTGTAAAAAGTCTTATGGACGAAGGCGCGCAATTGGGCGTTTCCTCTAGGGGTATGGGATCATTGAAGGAAAAAGGTGGTTCGGCAGAAGTACAAAAAGACTTCTACCTTGCAACCGCCGCAGATATTGTTGCGGACCCATCTGCACCCGAAGCATTCGTTTCTGGTATCATGGAAGGTAAAGAATGGGTTTGGGATAATGGTATTATTAAAGAAGCTGAGATTGCTGAATTACAAACGGAAATCGAAACTGTTTCTAAGAAAGACTTAGAATCTGTAAAGTTAAAAGTATTCGAGTCCTTCCTCTCAAAATTGTAATTTTATAAATATGAGATAATAAATAATATAGATTAAATTAAGGAGTGTTCTAATGTCAGATCAAGAACTAGAAATGCAAGAGGATGACAGCCTCGTAAATGAAGAGGAAGTCACTCTAGAAACCGCTTCTACTGAAGAGGTAATCGCTGAAGCTGAAGAAGTTCAGTCGGAAGATGATTCTGAGGAATTGGCGGAAGAGAAACCCGCCCTACCCAAAACCAAGATTGGTATGATCAATGCTATGGTCGAAGCCATGAAGGGTCATAAGAAAGCCGATATTGCTGCTTCTTACCATAAGATGATGGCTGCACTTGATATGGATGATGACGAAGACGATGATGACGAAGAAGAAGCTGCAGAAAGCAAGAAGACTGTCAAAGAAGTTAAGAAAGTAACTAAGGAAGACATTGACGTTTCTGATGACGTTAAGGCCCTCTTTGGTGAAGAAGACTTGTCGGAAGAATTCAAAGAATCTGCCACTACCATCTTTGAGGCCGCTGTTGTTTCCAAAATCAACGAAGTGCTTGACACAGTTAGTGTTGATATGGATGCGGAACTTGAAGTTGAGTTGGATGAGAGCATTCAGACTCTTTCCACGCGCCTTGATGACTACCTTGAGTATGTCGTTGAAGAGTGGGTTAAAGAGAATGAGATTGCAATCGAATCCGGTATTCGCGCAGAGATTGTAGAGAACTTCATGGGAGGTCTGCGTACTCTCTTTACAGAGAACTATGTTGATATTCCAGAAGAGAAGGTCGATCTAGTCGATGAACTCGCTGCCAAAGTTCAAGAGCTAGAAGCTTCTGTTAATGAGGAAATGGAGAAGAATATCGATATTTCCAAACAACTTCAAGAAATTAAGAAAGAGCAAATCATTGAGAGTGTCAGTGATGGTCTTTCTGAAAATCAGTCCGATAAATTGAAGTCTCTTGCTGATGGTGTTGATTTTGAAGATGAAGAAGATTACACCAAAAAGTTGGAGACTATCAAGGAAAACTACTTCCCTTCGGAAGAAGTTGTTAGTGAAATCGCTGATGATGATGAACCGTTAGAAATTGAAGATGATGATAAAAATGTGAATGGCTCTATGGCAAATTACATGAATGCCATTTCTAGAAGCATCAAAAAGTAATTTATTATAAATATACTAAGAATGAATAAGATAAAATTCTAAAAGGAGAGAAACTAATGTATAATCTCGATGAACTTCAAAAGAAGTGGCAGCCAGTTCTTGAGCATCCTGACCTGCCTGAAATCAGCGATGCACACAAGAGAGCCACTGTCGCCACTCTTCTCGAAAACCAAGAACATGCTGCTCGTGAAGACGGCATGGGTACTGGTGGGTATCAAGCGCCGACGCTCTTGGGCGAAGCCGCGCCTGCTAACGCCACTGGCGGAAGCATTGACACGTTTGATCCGGTACTGATTAGTCTGGTTCGCCGTTCGATGCCGAACCTTATTGCGTATGACGTTTGCGGTGTTCAACCGATGACAGGTCCGACAGGACTCATCTTCGCGATGCGCTCGCGTTATTCGACACAGGCCGGTACGGAAGCACTGTTTAATGAGGCGAATACTTCGTTCTCTAGTGCTGCTGCTGGTAATACAGCGTCCCGCGCAACTGCTAACGGTGCCGCTGGTACGGTTCAGGCTGGTACTGATCCTGCTGACCGTGCAATTAACGGTACTGGTTATTCGGTTACGCCGGGTATGACAACGGCCGAGGGTGAAGCCCTTGGTGACGCGACAACGAATGCTTTCCAAGAGATGGCGTTCTCCATCGAAAAGATTTCGGTTACGGCCGTTTCTCGCGCTCTGAAGGCAGAGTATACGATGGAACTTGCTCAGGACTTGAAAGCAATTCATGGTCTTGATGCGGAAACGGAACTCAGCAATATCCTTTCGGCGGAAATCCTTGCTGAAATCAACCGCGAAGTTGTTCGTACCATTAACTATTCTGCCACTGCTGGTGCTCAGAATAACACAACAGCTGCTGGTACTTTCGACCTTGACACGGATTCCAACGGTCGTTGGAGTGTTGAGAAGTTTAAAGGCCTTATGTTCCAGATCGAACGTGACGCCAACGAAGTTGCGAAGTCGACTCGTCGCGGTAAGGGCAATGTCATGCTCTGCTCGTCGGATGTTGCTTCGGCCCTTCAGATGGCTGGTGTTCTGGATTATGCGCCTGCGCTCAACAACAACCTCAATGTCGATGACACAGGCAACACCTTCGCTGGTGTTCTCAATGGTCGCGTAAAGGTCTACATTGACCCGTATTTCAGTGACGCCACCAACCAGTATTACACACTTGGTTACAAGGGTTCCAGTGCCTTTGATGCCGGGTTGTTCTACTGCCCCTACGTTCCGCTTCAGATGGTTCGTGCGGTTGGTGAGAATACCTTCCAGCCGAAGATTGGGTTCAAGACTCGCTACGGTATCGTCGCCAACCCGTTCGCCACGGGCGCCGCGTCTGGTACAGTCGGTGGTGGTCTTAATGCTCAGTCTGCCAACATCTACTACAGGCTGGTTAAAGTCACGAACTTGATGTAATCAATAATAATAAAATCAAGTTAGTAGATTGAGGGGGTCTTCGGGCCCCCTCTTTTTTTGCGTATAAATAGTGCCAAAGGATGGAGATTGTTAATGGCACTACAAGACACACAACCTGACAATAGGAGTTTTCTATCCCCTATCGGGTTCCAATTTTCTATACAAAAGTTGCCGCACGTAAACTACTTTTGTACTAGTGCAAACGTGCCTGATATTACTTTAGGTGTAACAGGTGGTGTAACAAACCCATTTATAAATCTACCACAGCCTGCTGAAAAATTAACCTTTGGTACTTTAGATGTAGTATTTCAAGTTGATGAAGATATGAAAAATTACAAGGAAATGTATAACTGGTTGATTGGGTTAGGTTATCCTGATAACTTTGAGCAGAGAAGTAACATCTCACGCAGAAAAGGTGCAACAGCAGATGTAGGAACAGTATTCTCTGATGCAACACTTCTTATCACAACTGCAGCTAATAAAGTTAATATTGGTATCAGTTTTATTGATGCATTCCCTACATCATTATCCACATTGCAATTCAACATTCAAGAAACGGATGTTGAGTATCTTCAAGCTACTGCATCATTCACATATAGAAAATATGAAATTCTTGACATAGTGTAATTTTTATGTTAAGATGTTCAGATATATAGTATTAATATTATTTTTTACTATAGTAGGATGTGTTCTACAAACATGGAAACACACACCGTATAATGGTGTTATTTTTCTTAATGTACAATCTCCACAAGACATTCAATCTGGTTGGGAAGGAAGGCCAGGAGCAACTATAAAACAGAAAAAAATGAAAGTTGGTGGTTGGGCTAGATGGTGGAAGCAATCTAACATTTGCCAAATATATGTACCGCCTTTAAATGATGATAGAAGTTATAAAATATGGAGACATGAATTGAGACATTGCCAAGAAGGCCATTTTCATAAGAAGTCTAAAGAGTGAGAATATGAAAATAGATGATATTATGAGCATGTGGGGTGAAGACCATCCAATAGACGAAACGGAACTTGGTGTTGAAAGTGGCCGGGTTCCCAATCTACACGCAAAATACCTAAAAGAACTTACTGCTGAAAAGTACAACCTTGGTCGTATGAAGTATCAGCAGAAGAGACTTAAGCGTGTTCTATACGAATACTATTCGGGTGATTTGAATGATCCAGAATCATTAGAAGAGATTGACCGTGAACCTTGGATGAAAAAAGTTCTCAAGAATGAATTGGATGTATACATTGATAGTGATACAGACATGATTGAGATGAACCTTAAAGTTGTCATGCAAGAAGAAAAGGTTAACTACCTCGATTCTGTGATGCGGCATCTAAACAATCGCGGGTATCTTATTCGGCAAATGATTGATTGGGCTAAGTTTACTCATGGGTAAGAGAAGTAATTTTGAGCGTAAACCTAGAGACTTTTATCCTACGCCATTTGAAGCAGTAGAACCTCTAATAGAGCATCTTCCAAGAAAGTTTACATTCTGTGAACCTTGCGCGGGTAATGGTGCATTAGTGAGTCACTTAGAATGGCATGGTGGTACATGTATGT